>ENA-UOOK01000445-UOOK01000445.1-fermentation-metagenome-genome-assembly--contig:-NODE-445-length-54285-cov-8.214125_pt1 | contig 54285 bp, 47 predicted proteins | sample MGYA00245777_ERZ724023 | MGnify/ENA primary metagenome ERZ724023 (study PRJEB28704, sample SAMN03018312) | fermentation metagenome | biome: anthropogenic terrestrial biome; feature: soil; material... | reverse complement strand
ATGACTTTTCTTTATGGATATTGAGATTATCCGTAACCAGTCTGATGACTTCTGCAACATGTTTTTCAGTGTATTTTATAGGTTGACCAGATCTTGGTTTGTCCGAAAGAGCATTGGGAAGACCTTCTTCAATGTATCTTTTCCTTATATTCAAAGTAGTACTCCTGGAAACACCTAATGTTTCCGCGATATCGGTAACACTTTTTTGACAGGTTTTTGGAAAAAATAAGTGATTTAAAGAAAAATGGCAAAACCTCATATAATTCACAATATTCTGCATAAGCATATAGGCAGATTCTTTTAAAAAAGTGTTATTCCGTTGAGAATGTTTATGTACCTTTCAACCTAATTATTATCCTGACAATTGTGGCAAGAGAATGATTATTAGCTTTTGGATTAGTTCTGTGAACTCCTGATTAGTCCAGATATCTATTAAGAATATCCTACTTGGAAAATTTTATGTGGTTTTTATCTAAAAATATCCTATTTAATCTGCTGATTTTTCACTTTTGTTCTTCTTTCACTATCCTGGCAAGACACTTTATTGTCCGGTCTGCATTCTTATGCAGGATAGCTGTTCCTCCTGCTTCTTCCCATTCACGGGTATTACTTGAATTATCATCGATCAGGACTCTGGAAGTCCCGGACTGAAGGGCTTTTTCCGGGCGGAAACAGAGAATTGCATCATTTGCATATGGAGTCCCGAGTTCTTTTTTCAACCACTCCATTTTTCCTTTTCTGGCGTAGAACATAGCCATTTTTCTATCCGGACTCGGAAGCGCAGAAAGAATTGTAGGATGTAAGCCGGAACTCTTGAGGAAGCCGTGAAGTTCTTTCCCACCAGCCATCCAGGGCATATCTGACCAGAAACCGACTCCAGCAGCAGTAATGTGTTTCCAGAAGCGATCTCTGTCTGCAGTGTACCAGACCATCATATGTTCACTTAATTTCTCACATGCGCCTGTAAAATCCGTAATTACGCCGTCCATGTCCAGAAAAACTTTCAAATTTGACTCCTGTGCCGAAGAGGCTGAGGCAGAAGAACTGGCTGGAAAAGATCTTTGGAAACTTAAAGGATTGCCCTTAATCTGATTGCTCTGGGAAGGATAATCCTGAAATGAATTATTTTGAACTGGACTGCTCTGGACTGGATTTCTTTGAGAATAGTTACCTGAAACTGAGTTGATTTTAATAGAACTTTTTTTTGTGAACCTGCGTTGATCAACGTAAATGGACATGACAACCGTTCCTTACCTTATTTATTGGCGGCAAATGACTTCCTATTACTTTAGGTGAGGAATCATAGAAATATTTTATCTCTGTAAAAATATTAAAACTTTTCTACAAGAATTAATTGGATTGAGATGAATGAAGAATAAAAGGAAGAGAAACAATGAAGAATAAAAGGAAGAGAAACAATGAAGAAAAATAGAACATAAAAAGCAGAGAAAGGTAATTTTCTAAAATTCTAAATCGAATATCCATAGTCTGCTGGACTCAATATTCATTCGTTCAATCTTCTCTGACAATAACCAGAGTTTTTGCAATTTTATCATGAATTCCCTGCTTTTTCTCATTGAAAAAAATTGGCAAAAAACCCCCGAAAAATGGCAAAGAAGCCAGAATCTTCACCAAAAAACGCTTCGTTGCACAGACAAAAGAAATTCGGTTCCCATTTAGATCAACTATAACAATATTCATTGCCTGTTTGCCAACTGTCCCCTGACTGACGGAACTATCCTGATAGGCAAAATAGTTCCAGGAAAACAGAATTATCACAATATTAAAAAGGGTTCCTCCCCTTACTCCTGATATAAACTGGATAAATTCCAGCAGAAGAATAATTATGTAAATATCGATTACTGAGGCCATTAACCTTCTGAAAAAACCTGCATAAGCCTGCATTTTTACCCTCTAATATATTTTATACATTAAGCAGGACTCTATTATAAAATTAACTATTATGAACATGCATTTTATTAATATAAGAAAAACTTAAGGAAACAGTTGAAAAATAGACGGCAGATAGACGAGGATTAAGTAGAATTAAGTAGAAGGTCCTGCCTCCTGCATGACCTGCAACCTGACAGAACCAGTTCTCGTTAAAAAGTGGCTCTCAACTGTTCCTCATGCTGGCAGTTCATCTATATGTTTGGCCCTGTTTCCGAAAACCTGTTATGGTCGATACAGATGCAGTGACAGTTACGGTAATCTTAGGAGAAATTGTTAATACTGTCTATGTGCAGGGAAGAAGTAATTAAGTAAAATCCAGATCAGTATCTTCAGAACCGTACCCTTATAATGCCAGAAAGGAAAGTAAACATTAGATAAATAGAGAGAGGGCTTCGCCCTCCAATCCGTTATTTATTTTCTTTATCTTCTTTAAATCAGTCTTAGATTTTATCCATCAGTTTTTTGATATCTGCCTTGATTTCCGAAGCAAGCTTTTTTGCATTGTCTCCGGTTGCGTCAACAAGTTTTTCGACCCTTCCAGTGATGCTCTTTACCTCGTCCTTTACATCAATGGACTTTATTTCCCCAGCTAGCGATTTTATTTCCCCATTTATGCTCTTTGCAAGTTTTGAGGCCTCATCACCTGTCTTTTTTGTAAGGTTGTCAACATCAGCCCCAAGCTTTTTAACTTTTTCAGGGACGTTGAAGCCTTTTTTACCGGCTCCTGTTTCTTTTGTTTCAGTCTCAACTGCTTTTGCCATATAAATCCCCTATATATTTGATAAAGACAGTAAATTTCTCCCATAGAATATCTGTCTTTTAATGCTTATTTATATTGGCCCTCTTAATTATAAAATTATCCTTGAAAGTTTCAATTCCCCTACTGCTTATTCTGATCTAAGTATTACACATTTATTATTTAGTTTAATCCATACTACAATAGTCAGGGGATTTTTTCGCGTTCTTCTGTCTTCTCCAGGCTTTATTTCTTTGTTTATAGATTCTTAATAATTTTATACTACTCGGTTTATGAAATACTGGCCAGCTCTTATTGAGCAAGTTCAGACCATACACCCAAAACAATTTTATACATACATTGTTAACATTTATAACTGGTTTTGCATATTCATTGTGTTTCAAACCAGCGCTGTAAAATCAGCCGTGGCGAAAACTAATTTTAAAGAGAAATCTCATTACATTACAGGCTTATAATGTATAAATTAAAATAGTATGCTTGTTAAAAGTAAGGCAGCTTAACTAATTAATAGAGTTTCTCGAAACCTCTGGCAAGGAAAAAATCTAAGTGGTATCATCTCCAGCAAAAATTAGCTCCCCGTGACGGATACTTTCATAAAAATGATTGAGGAGACATGCAGACCTTAGTTATATGCATAGACAGGGATAATGATCTCGGTGAAAAAGCAAAAATGGGAACTCCTATTGTAGGGAGGGAGGCAAACGTTCAGGCAGCAGTTGCACTCGGAATTGCCGACCCTGAGGATTCGGATACAAATACCATCTTCGGAGGGATCCGGATCCTTGATGAGCTTCGGGCGAAAGGAGTTGATGCGGAGCTAGTCTCTTTTGCGGGGGACAAAAATGTTGGAGTAATCTCTGACCAGAAAATCACCGAACAACTCGAACTCTATTTAAAGATGAACGATGTGCAGAGGGCGGTCTTTGTCTCGGATGGGGCAGAAGACGAGACTCTTGTCCCTATAGTGCAGTCCAGAATGAAGATCGACTCTGTAAAAAGAATTGTTGTAATGCAGAGCGAAAACCTGGAAAGCACATACTATATCCTCAAACACGCCTTTAGTGACCCCAAGATCTCTCAGACTTTTTTTGTGCCTATTGGCCTTGCTTTTCTCATATACGCCATTTTCCTGCTTGCCCGTTATCCAGAAGGGGCAATTGTGGGAATACTCGCGGCTGTAGGTCTTTATATGCTTTACAGGGGCTTTGGTCTCGACGATCTTGTTGCCCTTGAAAAAGAAAAGCTCTGGGATGCTTTCCTTGAGCAGCGGATGGTTTTCATCAGCTACACTGCTGCCCTGCTTATCAGTCTTGTAGGCACGGTATACGGAATTATGGAGGTATGGAAGCTCTATTCTTCAGAAGGGGTCTGGTATCACGGTACCCTGACTCTTATCTCAGTTTTCGTCAACGTCTCTATCTGGTGGTATGCAGCAGCTCTTCTGCTTGCTAACATGGGAAAGATTTTCGATCTCAGGATGGATGATAAGCCCATATATAGGAATATTTCAATCTCTCTCTTTGTGATCGCAACCGGCCTACTCTTCTGGGGAGCAAGCACCTATATCCTGGCAGTAGCCTCCATATCTAATGGGCTGTTAGGTGATCCGACCCTTGCACTGCAGTATTTCGTATATTCGATTGCTATTGCAATCATCATCGCCCTTGCAGGGATAAAGTATTCCCTCTCAAACCAGACTCCGGAAAACGAGAAGAGAAGGAGAGGAAGAAGAGATAAAAAGATCGCATGAACTTTGTACCCGATCAGCTGGAAATAATATTTTGCATTAAAAACGTGGGAAAGGAGATTCAAAAATGGATAAGGCAGATGAAGTTGCAGAAATTGCGGTGTTCGGGGGCGTAGGTTTTAGCTCACACGGGGACTGCGAAAGTCATACGGTAAAGACTCCCTATGGGGATGTTACCGCGTATATTACCAGTATAAAAGGAAGAAGTGTTGCAATAATTCCCAGGCACGCTGAAGAAATTCATATTCCTCCGCACCGGGTAAACTACAGGGCAAATGTCTGGGCAGTAAATTCCCTTGGAGTGAAACGAATAATATCCACAAACTCAGTCGGGTCAATGCGCGGACATCCTGTTGGCAGCTTTGTAGTACTTGATGATTTCATAGATTTTACCTGCAACAGACCTTCTACCTTTTATGATGATAAAACCGTGCATGTTGATGTTGCCGAACCCTATTGTCCTGAAATAAAAACAGCCCTTAAGTACGCCCTGGGAAAACAGGGCCTTTCCTATACCGAAGGGGTTTATGCCTGCACGGAAGGACCTCGTTTTGAGACCAGGGCTGAAATCCGTATGATGAACCAATTTGCAGATGTTGTTGGCATGACGGGCTTTCCGGAAGTAGTCCTTGCAAAGGAACTCGGCCTCTGTTATGCTTCCATTGCCATTGTCACAAACCAGGCATGTGGGATGACCACTCAGAAATTAACAGCAGATGAAGTCACAGAAGTTGTGGGGAAGGCTCAGGACTCAATATTTGAAATTCTCTCGGATGCTATTGAAACAATTCCTGAAACTCGGAACTGCATGTGCAGGTTTGCAAAGGAAGGGGCCTGCCTTTAAGGATTTTGGAGAGAGGGGTGGGAAAAGCACTTACATGCAAATATCCCTGAAAATCTTAATTGAAAATTTCAGCTGAAAATCTCAAACCCTATCTTCAACCTGAATTCTATCTCCAATCTGGTTAATGCTCTTGATTTTTACCGCTGTAAAGCAGTTAAACAATTATTATATAATATATAAGTGATAATGTATTTATATAATAAATGTTGTATACGGAGATTCTATGGAAAAGCTCTGAATATAGCGCTCAGGAAGTCATACACTGCAGGGAAAATCGGGTGATATACCCTTAAAAGTGTTTTCCCTGGAAGTATTTGAAATCTGTTGCATATTTTTCTCTTAAAATTTTGAATTCCGGAAGGAAGCTTACTTATATCATTCACATATCAGGATAAACAATGACACTCTGGGTCCTCGGTTACGCCGAAAAATCAAAAGTTATAGTAATGACAATAAAAGACCGGATGAAGCAGCCGCTTTCCGTGGCCGAGCTCCATATAAAGGAGAGTTACAAAGGTCCACGTCCTCACAAAATCAGGCTTCTTACTGGCAAAAAGAATGATGAATTCATTCCTCCCCAGCAGTTCATAGAGCTTTTGCGAAGTGCAAACAGGATCATGCTGGCAGAAGGAGGGGAGTCTGCAAATGAAGAAGCTTTCCTTGAAATGCTTAAAGGGTTTCAGCTAAGTGCAGACAGGGTAAAAATTTGCAAATACTGCTGGATCAATAAACGTTTCAATTTTGTAAACAGCAAGTCAATCAAATACCACGATGAGCTTCTCTGTGAGGAATGCGCAAAAGAGGAACTCCTGCGGGCAGTACGCTCTGCAGGTGCACAGTATGGGGAAAAGTCCGTGGATTTCCTTGAGCAGGTCCTCCATAAAACTAGAGACCTTGACAGGACTATCCGTATGTTAAGCCCCGAGAGGCTGGACCCGGAGTTCACACGGTATGATACAATCAGGACAACACCCTCCGAAGCAAAGACCAGGGTAAAGAGCCTCCCTCTTGCAAAAAAGTTCAAAGAAATGCTCCTCCAGAAATCCGAAACCTTGCTTCCGGTGCAGGGGTTGTCTGTAGAAGCCGGGCTTCTGGAAGGAAAAAACCAGTTTGTGGTTTCTGCAACCGCAACCGGAAAAACTCTGATCGGAGAGATGGCAGGGGTTCAGAACCTGCTGGATAAAAAAGGGAAAATGCTCTACCTGGTCCCTCTTGTAGCTCTGGCAAACCAGAAATACGACCAGTTCACGGAACGTTATTCAAAGCTTGGGCTTACAACCTCTATCAAAATTGGAGCAATTCTCATAAAGACATCTCAGCGTGTGAAAATGCGTACAAGCCCTAATGCCGATATTATTGTGGGGACTTATGAAGGCGTAGACCACATGCTCCGTTCAGGAAATGTTGATTTCCTGGGCAAAATAGGGACTGTTGTTATAGATGAGGTCCATACTCTCGAAGACCAGGAAAGGGGGCACAGGCTCGACGGGCTTATAGGAAGGCTCCGCTATGTGGCACCTGAAGCCCAGTTTATCTATCTCTCAGCAACCGTTGCAAACCCTGCAGCTTATGCAAAGAAACTCGGAGCCCAGCTTATCCGCTATGAACACAGGCCTGTTCCCATAGATAGGCATCTCCTTTTCTGCCAGGATAGCGAAAAGGCAAAACTGATCTCCCAGCTTGCAAAAGAAGAGTATTCAATGTTCTCTTCTAAAAATCATAGGGGACAGACAATAGTCTTTACGAACTCAAGGAGAAACTGCCACAGACTTGCAGGAGCTCTTTCAATCCGGGCTTCCCCTTATCATGCAGGGCTTTCGCAGTATGAAAGAAAGAAGGTAGAAACTCTTTTTGCAAAAGGAGAACTTCCGGTTATTGTGACCACTGCCGCACTTGCAGCTGGAGTGGATTTTCCGGCTTCTCAGGTTATTTTCGAATCCCTGGCAATGGGTATAGACTGGATTTCTGTCCAGGACTTCCTGCAAATGAGCGGAAGGGCAGGAAGACCTGATTATCATGACCGTGGCATTGTAGTGCTCATGCCAGTTCCAGGAAAGTCCTATTCAAGCTCCCAGTCCGATACTGAAGAAGAGGTCGCAATCAAGTTACTGCAGGGGGAAATGCTCTCTACAGGAGTCGAGTACGGGGAAGCCGAGAAGCTTGAAGAGGTGCTTGCTTCGGTTGCAGTTACCTCTTCGGTACAGGATTTAAGGAATATCCATTCTCTTATGTTTGGAAGCTTTGATCTGGATAGGATGGTTTCCCGTCTCCAGAGATACAGGTTCCTTGAGAAAAAGGGAAATAAAATAACACTTACTCGGTTTGGAAAAATTGTTTCAGCCCATTTTCTTCCGATTTCCAAAGCTTTCCTTATTCGGGACGCTGTACTTGAAGAAAACAGTCCGATTAAAATTGCAACCAATCTGGAATTTTTCGATGCTGCATACTTTAAGTATGCAAACCAGATAGGAAGCTCTCTGCACGTCAATATGCCCGCAAGGGTCTTTCAGGGAGCAGCCCTTGATATTGTCTTTGACGGAGAATCCCTGTCACAACTTGACATAAAAATAAGGGAACTCATGCTGAACTTTGCCTCGGACTTCTTAACCTGCACATGCAGAGACTCCCCTTACTGCGGATGCGCAGAGCAGAAGTTTTCAGAGAAGATTATCCGTCTGCGTATGGATGGGCAGGACCCTTCCCATATCATTAAGACCCTTGAAGATAAGTATGGCATTTCAGCATACCAGGGAGATGTTTTTGGATATCTGGACAATGCGGTGCGGAACCTTGATGCTGTTGAGCTGATTGCAAGAGTCCATTCGAAAAAGAACGTTGCAGAAAATGCAAAGAAACTTAAAAAGAAAGTCCAGGGCTGAAAAATTCATAAAAGCTTTTGCAGACCAGTGATCTATAAACCAGTGATTTATAAGTGATGAAGAGGTAAATATTCCTGTTTGTACCGGAAAAAATAGCTTGCAAAGAATAAACTGCCAGTATATTAATACTGGTAAAAATTAATACTGGTAAAAATCAGAGCCCGGATACCGGGGTTCTCAATAGAGTAAAGCATAGAGGTGATTTTTATGGCCGAAGACGTTGAATCCAGGGAAAATGTTGAAAGCGCAGCTTCAAAAAAAGGTAAAAAGAGTATTACGATTGAGTTTGTAAAGCCTGATGACTTCCGGCAGATATATGCAATAGGAGCTGCAGGCGGGCACAGTCCTTACGATTTCAGGATCGGTTTTTACAACGATACACCGAAGATGTTCGGGGATGCCTCAGAGTCCAGGGTTATCGAAAGACGCGTTGAGACCGAAGTCATACTTTCTCCGGTTGCAGCTCTTGAACTGAACCGCTGGCTGACCCAGCACATTAATGAGTACGAATCCGTTTTCGGTCCCATTGCAAGAGCGATTCCCAGGCCCAGGAAAGAAAATATGAAGCCTGTTGAAGACAGCACGGAAATCCAGGGTTATATCTGAATTTAGAAGCTTTAAATGAAGTTTTGTAAAGTTCTAAATAATGTTTGAAATAATATTTTGGTCGTCTACCTTTACATGGTTGACATATCGAGTTGCGCCACCCGAATTGCGATTCGGGAGCCCGCGGTCCTTTTCGCTCGCTGCGCTCGTTCAAGAGGACTAATTTATGGTAAAACAGTAAGCTGAGCTCAAGAGGACTAATTAATGAAAGGCAAACAAAAAGGAAAGGAGCCTGCTCATGCAGGTCCTTGACATAGCCTTTATCTTCGTGCGGCTTTCGTCTGCCTTGTGGTCCCAACAAACCCTGCAGGGCGTAGTCCTTTTTCCTGGGAAGAAAGCGGAGACGGGATAGGCTTTGTCTGGGATCCTGCAGGTTACTTCGGGCTCATACTTGGTATTGTGGACTTTTTTGCTTTCAGCATCTACCATTCGGTTAGGAACTACAGGATTTGATGCTTGCAAAGAATCTTAATTTTGAGCCTTAATTTTGAGCCCGCAGATAAATCTTAATCCTAAATCCATACAGTTTAGGGTCTGCCACAAGAGGTATCCGGCAGACCTAATATTATTTTTTATTATGTAAGTCAGGTCATATTTAGGTTTTAATTTATTTTTTTCAGACAAAATTGGAATGAAAACCTCTGGATTGAAAGATTCTTATAATAGTTCTGGAGATCGATGGTTATATATCTCTGAAAAGGATATGTAATTTCAGTTTTGTTAATAGCCGGTGGAGTGATAGTTTGGCATGTTTTTTCAGTTGCTGACAGGAAGTAGCTGACAAAGGCAGCAGGCTTATTGTAAATGCGTAGATTGCCCTGACACAATTTGCCCTGCCCGGCTTTGGAATAAAAGAAACAGGACCCGGGAGTACGGGGAACCAAAAATTTAGAACAAATCAGCGAGGGATTAAATTTGTTCCCAAATAAAAAAGTTCAGAAAATCGTTGGATCAAGGATCCAGGTAGAAATGAAAGGCGACCTTAATTTGCTTGAAGGCACTCTGAAAAGTGTGGACGACTATATGAATCTTCATCTTGTTGATACTATGGAGATAGTAAAAGGGGAAAAAGTCCGCTCCCTTGGTTCTGTAGTGCTGCGGGGCAATAATATCATACTGATCACTCCTGTCGAAGACTGAAACGTCTGAAGAAGGAACCTCGTTAGTGTGGAAGCAGGCATGGATCTTGAAGAAGAAGCATACAATATAATAAGAAAACATAAAGAAGGCGTTTTCCAGAACGTTATCTGGAAAGAGCTGGATATCGACAGCAGGAAGTGCTCCAGAATCGTAAAAAAACTTCTGGACAAAGACCTTATCGTCCGTGAGGTGGGAGTCTCAAACGGAGCAAGGACATACCTCCTGAAAGCAAAAGAGGAGGTTAAAGAGAAATACGACCTTCTGCTTTCCGGGGATATGTTTTCATCCTGCACTGGTTGTACTGGGAACTGTGACCCCGAGTACTGCGGAAAACTCAGTGAATGGATTGGAAACCTTATGGTGGAAGAAACTGAGAAATCCGGAGAAGCCGACGAAGATATAGATATCGAAGCTGAAGATGAGGAAGAATTCTAAGAAGATATTTGAAAAAAATAACATAACTAAAACCTTGATGAAATATAAGAGACAAAAAAGACAAGAGACCTGAAAGGTCTAAAAAGACCTGGACAGATCTTATGTAACATGTCCTTAGAAACTCAATTCTATCGATAACTATATATATAAGAAACCCTTATTGAAGAATCCCCTTCAATAAGGGGAATAAAGTCCGCTTAAATACGACCAAAATGCTCCGGTAGTGTAGTCCGGCCAATCATTCCGGCCTTTCGAGCCGAAGACTCGGGTTCGAATCCCGGCCGGAGCACCAAATTCTATCCTTCTTCTAATGTGTTTTTGTGCAATGTAATAAGTAGATTTTTGGATATTTTCATTGCAATAAGTCTTAATAATAGTTTTATCTGAGATCCTTTAGTCCCTAATTATCATACTTATCTTTTCCTCTCATCTTTTCATGTCTAATTTATCAGTCTTTTACAGTCTTATCAGTCTTTTTCAGTCAGGTTCTTCTAAGGATACGCTGGTGGAATTCTTTTATTTCCTGGATTTTTTCCAGGTTCTGTTCCTCATCAAGGATTCCTGCTGTATTCAGAAGTTCCAGTTCCAGTTTTCCTTCAGTTCCGGCACTTTTCATCTCATATTCCAGGGCAAGGACCCGGAGAGTTTCCAGAGCCCAGACTGTCTGGACAAGTGCATTTTTAGAGCCTTTCTGAGACAGCTCTCTTCCCATCTTTCCAAGTGCCTGAATCACAGCTTTTACCCGATGCTCATCTCGTCTTCTTACAGCAGCATTACCCAGCTCCTCAAGAAGGATTGCAGCCCCTACCGCATTGTTTTCTATTACCTGTTCGGCTGAAGAGGCCCCTATTTCTCCGAGGGAATTCAAAGCAATATCCCACGTTTCGGAGAGTTTTTCTTCCATTGCTTTCATGGACAGCTGCATTAGATATACTTCTGAAAGGCCTGTCAGAATCTCCATTTCTCCCCTTGAAGAGACTTTCCCGAAACTTCCCAGAGATTCTGCCGCGCTCTTTGCCGCGATGTCCATTCTCTTTCCTCCAAACTCAAGTGCAAGGTTCCCAAGAACAGAAAGTGCTTTTAATGCAAGAGACTCCCTTTTCTTACCCGCAGCCTCAATAGCTACTTCTCCAAGAGCACGAACTGAAGCTATTGATGCGGTTTCCATTCTTTTTTCAGCGGTCTCCCTGCCTATATCTCCCATAGCAATTATGAGAGCTTTTGCATCAAGCTCATATTCCGCAGTAATATCCAGATGTATCAGCTGTACCGCAAAATCCCTGAGACCTCTAAAAGCTTCTACTACCCCTTCAGTATCCCCGCCATAGGCACTCCTTAATCCCTCTTCAATCATCCTGACTTCAACAAGTTCACGTTCATCCACCGAAGACATGTAACACCCCAGCTATCATTCTTAATTTTATGTCCTGTATCTTTTATGTCCTGTCTCATGATCAGTTTTCCTATCAAAGCCATTTACCTGTCAAAAAATCTTCATAGCTGTAAAAATTACTTTGAGCTGTATTGGAACCCATAGCATTATTACGGGCAGATACGGACAGGCGCGGGAAAATACGCAAAAATAGCGGACAAATCGTAAAGTACATATAATAATGTACAGTATTATACATTATTGTACCATATTGAGGTATGATCTTATATTGAGGTATGATCTTATATTGAGGTATGATCTTAGTATGTTTCACCAAATTATCGGGACTAATTAATTCCAGGAAAATTCTCCTGAAAACTAATGCAGGAAGATGGTTTTTATGAAATCTCAGGATATTGCTGTTGTTGGAATTTTACTTGCAATAGGTGCGATAGTTCGTTACTTATCCCTTGTAATTCCGGGCCCGATTGTCTCAAATCTCGTAATAGCCTTTTACTGTCTTGCTATTATCCTTGTTATACCAGCATTCACTGAGGTAATAGGGATAGGAATTGTAGCAGGAATAGTCTGTGCCCTCTTAAGTCACTCTATTTTTCCGCCTGCAAACCTTATCAGTGAGCCTATTGGTGCAGTAACCTGTCTGATCACATACAAAACTCTTATGGGCAGATTTTCTATCTCCCCTGCCATTTCAACTCTACTCGGAACTCTTGCCAGCGGGACAAGTTTCGTAGTTGTTGCGATGCTTATGGTCGCTCCTACAATCCTTACCAAATATGACACCATGGGAGCGTTTGTAATTGCTATTATTCCAATTGTAGGGCTGACCGCAATTGCTAACTCGATCATTGCCCAGATCCTCTATGTTCCTGCTTCAAAGGTACTTGCCCGGGGGAAAGCGTGAAGCATGATTGAACTCAGGAACTTCTCATATACTTACGGAACAGCAGAAAAACCTGCTTTAAAAAACATAACTCTGGATGTCCGGAAAGGTGAACTTCTCCTTGTTACGGGGCACAGTGCAGCCGGAAAAACCACCCTTGCCCTTGCAATGGCAGGGATCCTGCACCACGAGCTTGGAGGCAAAATTGAAGGAAGACTCAGCTTTAAAAACAGGGATATTAAGGACTTTGACGGCATGAAGGAATTGAATCGGCATACGGGGATGGTTTTTGATGATGCAGAATCCCAGCTGATTTTTACAACCGTTGAAGAAGAGATACGTTCAGGACTCGAAAACCGCGGGTATCCGGAAAAAGAGATTGTGCGCAGGTTAAATGAGGTAATGGAACTCTGTGAAATCAGCCATCTGAAGCAGAGAGCTCCACACACGCTATCCGGAGGGCAGAAACAGAAAGTTGCCCTTGCCGCAACCCTTTCCCTGGATACGGAGCTCCTGATACTTGACGAAGCTACTGCCGAACTGGACACAAAGGCAGTAAGAAAGGTATTTTCTGTCCTGAAGAGGCTCAAAGAAGCCGGGAAGACGATTATAATCGTGGACCAAAATGTAGAGGACTTCCTTGAAATCGGGGATAGAGTGGCGCTTCTTGAGAAAGGTGAAATAAAGTCCTTAAAAAACCCTGCAGATTTTGCAGCTTTCTCTGAAGACTCTGCTCAATTCCCCAAAAATAGTAAGCAGGGGTATTCTCGTCCTCAAAAAGAAGGACAGCCTGTTATTTCCGTAAAGAAGCTAACGCAGCACTACGGAGAATTCACTGCTCTTGACAATCTTGACCTTGAAATTTACTCAGGGGAGCTCGTTGCAATCATTGGAGAAAACGGTTCAGGCAAGACCACCCTTATCAAACATTTCAACGGCCTTCTGCGGCCTTACTCTGGAAATGTAACCGTAAACGGGCTAGATACCTCCAGAGTTCCTATAAACGAGCTTGTAAAAAATACGGGCCTGGTTTTCCAGAACCCTGACAATATGCTTTTTGAAGATACAGTCGAAGCCGAGATAGCTTTCGGGTTAAATAATATTGGAGTAACAGGTTCTCATGCAGCTGAAGAAATTTCTCGTTCTCTTGAACTCGTGAACCTGAAAGGCAAAGAAAAAGTTTTCCCACGCCACCTGAGCCGTGGAGAGAGGCAGAGGCTGGCTGTTGCCTGTGTAATTGCAATGCGGCCCAGGCTGATCGTGCTTGATGAGCCTACAACAGGACTGGACGCAGAAGAGTCCGACAGGATGATGCAGCTTATGAAAAGACTCCAGCAGGAAGGCCATACCCTAGTAATGGTAACTCACAATATGCAGATCGTAAAAAACCATGCTGAAAGGGTCATTCGCATGGAGTCTGGAAAAATTGTGGAAGATTCGGAAAATAGAATCCAGGGTTCAGTTCAAAAAGAAATCAAGTTCGCTGAAGAAAAATGCACTGAAGGAAAGTATGCCGAAGGGGGAGTAAGAGCATGAAAGAAATTATGCAATACATTAACAGAGACAGCTTTTTACACAGCATGAACCCGCTTTCAAAAATTGCTGCCGTTACAGGGATAATAGTCCTGAGCGTCTTTACCACAGACTCTACGGTCCTCGGTCTTCTGGTCCTGGGGATTTATCTGGCTTCACTGAAAGCCGGGCTTCATCAGGAAATCTTGAAACAGCTCAAACTCCTTGTGTTTTTAAGTTTGACTCTTATCCTGCTCACGGTCTTCACCCTTAAAAGCGGGGAAACTATTGGATATCTGATCCCAGCCGGCATCCTTACGACCAGAGGGATGTTACTGGTAACTACTGGTGCCCTGGACTTTGGGACTGTTCTATCCCTGCGTTTCTTTGCAATGCTCTTTGCTTTCCAGCTCCTTGTAATTACGACAAAGCCAAGCGACCTTATGAAGGCTCTTCTGGAGATCCACGTCCCTGTCGACTATGTACTCATGTTCGTAATCGCCCTTCGATTTATCCCGAGCCTGCAGGTCGAAGGCCAGCGCATTCACGAAGCACAGCTTGCCAGAGGTTACAATCCCGGAAAAGGAATTAGCGGAAAAATAAAAAGCGTAAAACCAATCCTCGTGCCCCTTGTAGCAAATTCCCTGGGCAGGACTCAGGTACTCGGCCTGACAATGGATATGAGAGGTTATAGAAGCCGCCAGAGTGCAGAAAAGCACAGAATTTCCTGGAACAGGACTGATGTGGCAGCAGTTGGGTTTGTGGCTCTTATGGGAATAGGAGTACTCATTACAGGGATCATATAATTCCTGAAATAGGTAGAAAAAAGAAAAGAAAAGAAAACAGAAATGAATATTTTTCAATTCTGCTTTCTCAAAATAAGAGATCCCAGAAAACCTGTTACCGAAAACAGTACTATCAGCACTAATACTGTCTTTACTTCTCTACCTGTTATTCGTTTATCAGCCTCACTGGCTATTGAAGAGGCTTCCAGGTTAGAACTGCTCCCATTCAAGGATATTTTTGAAGGCTCCAGGGAATCAGAGTCTTGCTTGCCCGGCAGTTTCCCGAATAATGCTCCTATCCCATCCGAGCCCTCTGATGATGGCACTATCGAAGCCTCTGCGGCTTTTTCTACAGCTTCATTTTCTCCGGGAAGGGCAGTTATGACAAAGGACGAGAAACCCGGAGTTTCAGCTTCAAAATAGGTGTACCTGTCATCTTCACCTGACTTGCGGGTAGAAAGTTCTTCCCATTTTCCACTGCTGAACCTCCAGAGCCTTATCGAAGCCGAATCCACGTCATTTGAACTAATCCAGCTCTTTTCAATTCTGAAGCCCAGAACCGCATTTTTAATATTCTCAGGGCTTGCAGTACCTTTATTTCCTACCCAGACATTCAAGTTTTCATAAACCTTGCCTGAAGGCAGCTCAGGCACAAGTGTGGACTTTTTCTTCAACATTTCAACAATGGTTGTGGTCTTTCCTGCGGTACGTCTGGAATCAAAAGCCACATAAGTTATGCAGGTTGCGTTTTTCGGGAAGGCGAACTTAACATAGTTACCACTGGTAATAAACTGCTGTGAAAGCTCTTTTATCCTAACATTGTTTGCAGGCTCAGGAGAACCACCGGCTCCGCCCCCACTGCTTCCTGAAGATGATTTGCGTCCGCTTCCACCTGAAGTAGAAGGATATGAAGTGGAAGAGTCTGAAGTGGAAGAAGAGTCAGCACTCTTTACGTTAAATGTTATTGTTTTTTCATTATTCCCTTCATCGGATTCAGAGACCTTATTTTCAGTATCTACAATTGCTTTTATCTCCATACTTCCAGAGGCCGTCGGAACCCAGTTAAATGTAATAGAGTTATTGGAACCGGCTTTAAGCTCCGGGATGATATAAGAGTACACTTCATTCCCACTGATGTAGCATTTCACCGTGAAGGCTTCAGAAGGTCCAGAACCCATGTTCGCAGATGTAATCCTGAAAATTATGTTTTCATTCTCATACGGGTTTGCGGGACCCCATGAAATACCCTCAATCACCAGGTCAGGAATTGCGGATTTCCTGGAAATAGTCCCGCTGACAATCTGTTCAGCAAAGCCGAGGCTCTCATGGTCTGCAGAAATCCTGAGAATACAGGACGCAGGTGATTTGCCTGTGATGGCATTGGCAGGTATCCACTGGTTTGAGAATATGCCATCACCTGCCACAGTGTCCCCGTGTATCCCATCGTCAAACAACTGGAGTTCGGGGTCTCCGTTGCTGAAGTTAGTTTTTATATATTTTAAGCCAGAACTCCGGACCGGGATTCCGGAACTATTCGTAATATTGACACTGATAAGTTCAGGAGTTCCCTGAATCACAGTAAAATTCAGTTTGGGAGAGAGTATCTCTAAATGGAGATAATCAGTCTCCTCTGGAGATTTTCCATCTTCATTACCTTTCACATCCCAGGCTGCTATTTGCCCTACACCGTCTATGGAAGCAGTCACCTGGTACGAACCCGACTGGAAAACATGATTGAGAGTTGCAACATTGCCCTCGCCAGTTGGTAGTGTTGTAGAAGTTCCATTCTCGGTCCACGTAACACTCGTTGATTCGTTTAAAGGAATGATGAATGATTGATTTTGACCCACTGTCCCTATAACAGTAGAATTCTGTGAGGGGATAATATCTCCTATTATATTAGGGGCTGCATTTGCAGTGCCGCAGAATAATAGTCCCAGAGTCAGAATTGCTGTAAATATTTGTAGCCAATCTTTTTTCATATCCTGTCCTTCTGAACCCGTGCATAAAATATATAGTTACTAACATATCAATTTAACTTGAAGTTTATTCTATTTATGTGGTAATGCGAGCTTTGTCAGTCATTATTTCTGATATTTTTCTCACTCGTTGGTTCCGTCAGGGGCAAATCTCCTGTATATAAACATTATAATTGGAAGAGAAAGCAATATTCTTACCGTCCGGGCTCCATGAAAAGTCAGAAACGCACTCAAAGTCCTTTGTTAACTCTACCTCGTTATCCCCACTTCTATCCGTCCCGGATGATGCCGGAAAAGGGAACACCAGTAGCAAGAAAGATACCGTAAGGAAACTTGATAACTTTAGAAATATTCTCATAACCCACCCCCGAGAATACAATTAAAGTGAATTGAAGATTTACTACAGTCATCTAAATAATGTCTAAGAAAATTATATATCTAACAGAAATATAATTCCTGAATATAGATATGAAACTAATGTCAGTGAACAGTTAGACTGTAAATGAGTTCTCCCACGTTTAAAAGCAACATTTCATTCGATGCCTCGATCAATACAGGTATTTAAAATACGTACATTAAAGAAATAGGCAATGTAGAGGACTGTTTAAAAACGCTCTAAAGAATTAGCTTTACAGGCGAACTTTAAGCAACAATATTTTAAATAAAAAAAATTAAAATGAAAAGCCTCTAAATTCTTATTTTGTTAAGTTTAAGCTTTCTGTTTATGTTTTTTCTTTTCCGTGGCTTGAAAAATAAGAGATCCGATGGAAATGTTCTACAGCCTCATTTATACAGTTCATTTATGCTTCATTACAGATGGACAATATATTTAGGTCGTTCACCTTTACATGCTCGACGGAGGAGAGCGGCTTTCTCAAAAAGACAAAAAAGAAGAGAATGGGCAAGCATAACAACCCAATTCAACTTTTATCGTTCTTTGTTGCTTTATCAAGACTCTTCTTTATGTCTCTTTCATTTACTCCTTTTTTCTTTCTGCTTCTTTTGCATTTTCTGCTTTTTTCCAGGGCCGCCAGACAAGCTGGAGGAGACGCTTATGTTTATTTGTGAATTTAAATGATGTTTTTGAAGTCAAGAAAAGTATTCTTCTGACAGGGAAAATAGTTCTTAATTCAGATTTATCCTGGTGACAGTATGAATTTGTCTTCTACTTTTTTGCGTTGCAGACGACACAGGTCCAACCCTGATAAGAATAGAATCAAAAAACAAAAGATTTTAGTCGAATATCCAAATAATATCAACCTGATAATATCAACCGATTAATACGGAGCCACCATTACAGCATAAATATTTTGATTTTAGGGTGAATGATTTATATCCTGGTAAAGATATCAAAGAATTTTTATATCATAAAACCATATGGTAATTGCTTAAAAGATTTATTAGGTTTCACATTGACATTTAGGGGAAATTCTATATCGGGGATACTCTATAGCTAAAAATTCTTTCATTGACTTCCATAGTGAAATTTCACTATCAATCCCAGCAATAAAAATTATCACCACTTTAAAAAAAGTTGATTATGTTAAGTTATTGGTGATTGATTGAGAGCCCTTAATGATTCCTGGGCTCTCAATCTGATGAAACCCCCTTAAAGAATACTCCCACATATTCTTTAAACAATTGCAAGAGAAGTCGATAAAGATTTGCTGTCTAGTTTGTGTGATTGATTGAGAACCCTTAATGATCCCTGGGCTCTCAATCTGATGAAACCCCTATTGAATATTCCCCAAATATTCTCTGTACAAACATGCCTGATTAGCTTCTCTTACAATTACAATTCTTCTAATGCTGAAATTCTATATATAATATATTCCGTTAAATATTCAATGTATTATTAATTTTGTTTTCTTACTTAGATTTGGTTAAGGCATTATTTTATAACCTCTTGAAAATTATGGTCAATCTCTAAATTATAGCTAACTTTTGTTTTTTCAAGCTGCTTGAAAATTTCAAGCAAAGCGAAAATACTGACTATATTTCATACTTCAACAAGAGAATAAGGACAAAATTTCATACTTCAATAAAGGAAACGCACATAAATTTTCCAAATAAAATAAAAAACCGGTCTGAAAAGTAGAAATCTAAATCAAAAAAGACTATCGATCCAAAAATCGATAGCCTGAATTAATTGTTGCAGTTTTAATTGTTGCGGTTTTAATTGTTATGTTTCTTTATTCTTTACCAGCTCTGCAGCCATCTCTCTGAGCTTGTATTTCTGAATCTTGCCGCTTGCGGTCAGAGGGTATTCATTTACTACGAAGATGCGTTTAGGAACCTTATACCGGGCTATCTTGCTTATCGCATAGTCCCTGATATCGTCTTCCGTAAGGTCTGCACCTTTTTCGAGAATAACAAAGGCTCCTACTATTTCCCCGTATTTCTCATCAGGGATGCCAATCACCTGGGCATCTCTGACTCCGGGCATGGCGTGCAGGAACTCTTCAATTTCCCTGGGGTAGATATTTTCCCCTCCCCTGATTATCATGTCCTTTATGCGACCTGTTATCCTGTAGTAGCCGTTTTCGTCACAGGTCCCAAGGTCTCCACTGTGCAGCCAGCCATCTTTGTCAATCACTTTTTTCGTTTCTTCCGGCATCTTGTAGTAGCCTTTCATAATATTATACCCACGGCAGCAGATCTCACCAACATTATTCAGGGGCACTGGCTTGTTGGTAGCCGGGTCAACTATTCTGACTTCTACGCCCGGGAAGCACTTGCCTACAGTCTCGACCCTGAGCTCTAGCGGGTCGTCCACAGTAGTCTGGGTCATGCCTGGAGAAGCTTCCGTAAGCCCGTAGACACTTGTTATTTGATAGCAGTGCATATCCTTTACGACTTTTTTCATGGCTTCTATAGGACAGGTAGAACCAGCCATTATCCCTGTCCTCAAAGAAGAGAGGTCAAACATATCAAACATGGGATGGGTGTACTCTGCAATGAACATTGTAGGCACGCCGTAAAGGGCAGTACACTTCTCTTTCTGGACCGCGGCAAGCACCAGGAGAGGGTCAAAGACTTCAAGCATAATGAGCGTTGCCCTGTGGGTCAGGACAGCCATTACCCCGAGCACTATTCCAAAACAGTGGAATAGGGGCACAGGAAGACAAAGGCGATCTTCAGAGGTGAATTTCTGGCGGTCCCCAATTGAGAGCCCATTATTCAGGATGTTTTTGCTGGTCAGCATAACTCCCTTCGGAAAACCAGTAGTCCCAGAAGTGTACTGCATATTGACCACATCATCCCCGTGAACAGTTTCCATAATTTTCTTAAGCTCGTCGTCCGGATAATAACTGCCAAGGAGCATTAGCTCATTGGTGTTGTATAGTCCCCTGTGCTTTTCCTGTCCAACATAAATTACACTCTTCAGGCATGGGAAATCTTTACTTTTCAAGCGCCCTCTCTCCGAGCTTTTCAACTCGGGAACCAGTTCATAGATAATTTTAAGATAATCAACATCCCTAAAACCGTCGATAAGAGCCAGAGCCTTCATATCTGATTGTTTGAGCACATACTCGACTTCATGGCTTTTGTAGGCAGTGTTTACAGTAACCAGCACTGCACCTATCTTTGAGGTGGCAAACATGAAAGTAAGCCAGTCAGGGACGTTTTTTGCCCAGATCCCTACATGGTCTCCCTTCTTTATCCCGATCGCGAGCAGCCCTTTTGCAAGGTTGTTAACCCTTTCGTTGAACTGACCATAAGTAAAGCGCAGGTTCCGGTCAGGATAAATAATAAACTCGTGGTCGGGGTCTACAGCTACCTGTTTTTCAAAATAATTACCCAGAGAATCTTCTATAAGATCCATAATTTTAGCCTCCTTCTGGACTATACTTTCAGAAACCTCTGGCTTATGCATGGGGTTTTTATATCCAGGCCAGTCAAAGGTATTCCTGAATTTTTTCTTAAATTGAACAGGGAGAATCCGTATTAGTTTCCGCATCTGCTGAGGAAGCATCCATTGAAGGAAACATATGTGTTTTTAAAATCTCGCGGATCGAGTCCGGAAGGGGGATTGATTTCTGGAGTTTGAAATCATAGTAAACCAGTACTGCCTGACCTCTTGCCTTTAGCTCTCCTTCCTGCCATGCTTCGTGCCCTATAGTAAAGGAACTGTTCCCGATCTTTGTAATGTAGGTCCTTATTTCCACATCGGACCTGAAATACATCTGGCTCAGAAAATCGAATTCAGTTCTGACAAGGATCAGGTGCCACACATCAGGGCTAAGGTCAAGGTCCGGGGAGAAAAGCCTGAAAATGGAGTTCCTTCCCGTTTCAAACCAGACCGGAAGGACTGTGTTATTTACATGTCCAAGACCATCAATATCTCCAAAGCGCGGACTAACGTTTATACTGAACATTTCGGATTCCCTAACTTTTTAATATCTGTACTTAATTATCCAATTTTTAATCTAAACTTGCCTTTTATCAGTCATCGTTAAAGTCATATTCCTGCTCTCCTTCCAGCCCGATTAAGGCTATCAGAGAGGAGCATAGACTACAGCCATTATGCGTGCATCTTCTTTCCCTGCTACATGAACATCGTGCGGAACTATGGAATCGTAATAGATGCTGTCTCCTGCACTCAGCCTATGGACATCTTTCCCGTAAAAGATTTCAATTTCTCCGGAAAGGACGTAGATGAACTCTTCTCCTTCATGGGAAGAGAGTGTGTGACTTTCTTCAGGGGAGGGGTGAATATCAATGATGAAAGGTTCCATATGACGGTCTGCCTTATCCGAGGCAAGCGCGTAGAACTCAAGAGCACTCTTCTTTGGCCTCTCAGTCTTTCCGGAAAAACGGACCACGTTTTCAGACAGTCCTGCCCTTACCACTACAGGTCCGCTCTGTGGCATGTCATCCAGAAAAGTACCGAGACGGACGCCTAAAGCCCGGGCAATCTTTAATAAGGGGGTCAAAGACGGAACAAGAGCTCCGTTTTCTAACTGCTGGATTAACTCCACGCTGCTCTGACTGGCTTCAGCCAGTTCTTCAACAGTCATATCCTGGGCTTCTCTAATCTGGCGTATCTTACTGCCGACACGGTTCTCTTCTGACATGATTCTCTTTCCTCAAATACATTTTTGGTAAGGGACACGGCACAAATATGTAAACCAGAATCCCTGTAAACAGCCTGTAAGGCTTATCTCTTTTGTAACTATCTATTATAAAAAATATACGTTCAGACCCGCTTTTCAAAGTAATAATAGAAAACAATTGTAAACTCTAAATTAAAAATGTTCAGAAGATCTTGAAGTAAAGAAATCAGAATTCTGTGATTACCCGGTTAATCTATTCCATAGTCAAGTTAGTCTTTCAGTTTTTTCTGTGCTGTACTTTTTATGGGGCGAGTCTCTCTGCTTGAGAGTGTTATGAGAATGATTAGTATTACATAGGACTTTAAAGATCCTAAAATGATTCTCTTATTCCAGAATTGGAATTTTAAATCCACATAATCCTGGAATCCCCACCAGCTTGTCTGGTGGCCCTGTCAAAAAAAGAAAAAAACCTGTAAAATGGAAAATGTTATCTTTTTTACGATTGATCAAACTCGAAATTGCACCTTATTCCTCTGGGATCAAAACAGAGGTTGCAGGATACACATCTTGCCTTTTTAGCCTCTCCTGATTTGAGTTTTAAAACAAGGTCAGGTTCGCTGATGAATGCCCTGCTCATGGATATAAGGTCTGCAAACCCATTTTCAAGAAGCTCTTCCATTATGGAAAGAGACCTGATGCCTCCTACAAGGATAACAGGGATATTCACTGCATTCTTTATCTTTTTAGAGTAGTCCTTAAAGTAAGCCTCTTTAGCAGGAGAATTGATTGCGGTTTTTATAGTCACTCCGCCTGCTTCGCCTATCCCTCCGCTGACCTCGATTGCACATACGCCTGCCTTTTCCAGAAGTTTTGCAGTTTCCACAACATGAGAAATACCAAGCCCGAGCTCTGCCTTTGCCGTGCCAGGCTTAAATCCGTCTGTTGCGTTCATTTTTACAAGAATAGGAAAATTGCCACCTATCTCCTCTTTTATTCGCCTGACTATCTCCGTGATTATCCTTGCCCGGTTTTCCACGGAACCTCCCCACCTGTCAGTCCGCCTGTTCGTGTAAGGAGAAATAAAGTTGCTTAAAAGGAAGCCGTGGGCACAGTGGAGCTGAACACCGTCAAAGCCTGCTTTTTTTGCCCGGACAGCCGCCTGTGTGAATGCCTCTATTATTTTCAGGATTTCTTCTTCGGTCATTTCTTTTGGGACGGCTCCAGAGCGCCCGTTTTTGACCGCTGACGGAGCTATGGGGACAGGGTATTCTTCAGAAACGTCTGCCTGCCTGCCTCCATGCACTATCTGGAGCACTATCTTGCTTCTGTACCTGTGCACCCTGTCCGTAATCTGCCTGTAAGGCTCAATGAAACGGTCATCGTAAATCCCCTGCTGGTTAGAGTCACTCTGCCCGCCGGGAAAGACACAGGAATAGCCGGTTATGATCAAACCGACTTCACATTTTGCAAGTTCCTCGTAGAGGTCTCCCAGCCTGGAAGTGGGTGTCCCGTCTTCTTCTGCCATGGATTCATGCGTTGCGGACCTTACAAAGCGGTTCTGGAGTTCCATATTACAGACTGTGATAGGGTCAAAAATCATGGGAAAAAATAGGGGAGGGAAGGGTAAATAATTATCCCGGATTATGGGAAAAGGCAGTAACTCTGTCAGGACAAATAATATCAAAAATTTCTCTAAATTAATCTTCTTGTTCAATCTTAATCTTCTTGTTCAATCTTCTTGTATGGTCTGTGCCGCATCTTTCTGCATTTCTGCTCTGGACTGCAGTTCTTTATCAGATCTTTTTTGTCCCTATAACCTGTTTCCAGCATTTACTTTTTAAAGTTCCTGAGTATATTCTGTAAAAATCCTTTTTTTTCAAAGTACTGCTGGTGGTAGTCTTCTGCCACATAAAACTCGGAAACCGACACTATCTCGGTTACTATTGGATTTTTGAAAGCTCCTGACCTTTCGAGCTCTTCTTTTGAGGCGAGAGCAGCAGCTTTTTGCTCCTCGCTGTGATAAAAGATCACGGAACGGTATTGTTTTCCGACATCAGGGCCCTGCCGGTCCTTTGTTGTCGGGTCATGGATTTTCCAGAAAACATCCAGAAGTGTCTTGTACGAAACAACTTTTGGGTCGAAAATAACTCTTACGGCTTCTGCATGTCCGGTATCAAGGGTACAGACCTGCTCGTAAGTAGGTCTTTCAAAATGCCCTCCACTAAATCCAACTTCAGTTGCAACTACTCCTTTAACCTGCCGAAATGCCTCTTCAATTCCCCAGAAACAGCCTGCTGCAAAGGTTGCCTTTTCCAGGCCTTCTCCGGGGTTTTCGAATATGTCCGTATTCTCCTCAGACGTTGCGTTTCCATGTTCGGCTTTTGTCTTTTCTTCCACTCTCTTCCCCCTCGAGCATCAAGAAAATCAGGCCTACTTAAGGTCAACTTATAATTCAGGCATACCTTATAATCAAAGCATGAAGCATAATCATTTGATCAGGTTTTACCGTATTTTCCCATCAGTTCCCCTTCGGCAATAATATGTCCTATCATTTCGCTTTCAAGCTCCTTTCTTCCTGCTCCTGCTTTGAGCTCAAGCTTTCTGTCCAGCGCATAAACCCTGAAGTAATATCTGTGCATACCTGAGGGGGGACATGGACCTCCATAGCCGATCTTCCGGAAGTTATTCATTCCTTCAATCCCGGGGATGCTGTCCTCCTCTATTTTCGCCACCGGTTCAATATTCCAGACGATCCAGTGGGTAAATGGATTCATTGGAGAATCAGTATCGTCCATGATCAGTACCAGACTTTCAGCCTCCTCCGGAATATTTGCAAATTCCAGAGGCGGATTTATGTTTTCCCCATTACACGTATACTTCCTGGGGATAGTACTGTTTGATTCAAACGCACTGCTAAAAACCTTTATAACCTGGATGTCCACACTCTCATCCCCTTTGCCGGCATCGGAAGATTCATTATTTGCAGGTTTTTCAACCTGCTCATTTTTAATACATCCCGAAATCAGGACCACTCCTGTAAACAGGCATACTAAAACAATTGCTCCGGCTTTTCTGTTCATGTACAGCACCAATCCCTGCGCTCAGAGAAAATTGCCTGACACTATAACATTAAGGCTGAAGAGATATAACCTTAAGGATTTTATCTTAAAGCCCAACTGAAATTCCCAGTCTCCATTCCATCACGACATAGCACCTCCGGTAACCTGAAAAAACCTCAAAAATAAAATGTAGCTCAGGAGAGCAGTTACTAAAGCCTTTTAATGATCAGAACCGAGTCCTGCTGGATAAATCAGTCTTCCCTTTCAAGAGCCTGAATTATATCGTTAACTGTTGCCTCTCCTCTACCTACGCGCTGTACAAGCGGATAAATAAATGAACAGTCATCTATTGCCGCCCATCGGGCTTCCCCTACGCGTCTTACAACCTCGTCCATAACCCTGCCACAATCGCTGCAGTATCTTGCATCGCTCTCTGTTCCACATGCTTCGCATTTCATAGAAAATACCCCTATAATCTATTGTATCGGCGAAAATAAATAAATTATGGTAATATCTCAACATAATACGCCACATAGGACTGAAATAACCTTTTTTGCTCCCTAAAATCGCTTTTTGACTCACATTAAAAATAAATGCCCCTGCCAACCTGTATAAAGGCCGTTAGAAAAAAGGTTGTACTGCAGAAGCATTCGTAATTTAGTCTTCCCGAACCAGGCTCACTGCTATAATAATTAGTCCTCTTGAGCTCAACTCACTGTATACTTAAAGTAGTCCTCTTGAGCGAAGCGGAGCGAGCGAAAAGGACCGCGGGCTCCCGAATCGCAACTCGGGTGCCGAAACGCAATTTGGGGCGGAGTTACTGGTTTAACTTGCACTCGCACATTTCTATGAGTGCCCCTTCTCCGATCCTGGAGCCACGGGCAATAAGCATATCTCCTGCCTGAACAATGGTATTTCCTTTGGGAGCATAGACCCAGCGCTCAGCTCTTTTGATTGCCATCACATGCAGCCCGGTTTCTGTTTCAAGTTTCAGTTCCGAGAAGGTCTTGCCTACAATTGGAGAGCATTTTTCGACCTGGAGCCGTGTGATTACCTCTTCTGAGTTACGTACTGCAAGGGTGATGATCGGGTGGAGCTCTATATCCCTGAGGACAGTATCTGCAATCCCGTAGGCGGCGTCCGAAATTGCTTCCGAGGCGCTGGCAAGGTGAAGGATCCCCCTGAGCACGTTTACATCATCAACATGTTTTGCGGTTTCGAGCACCCAGTGCTGAAGTTCGTACTTCATGGAATCCATCTCAGCTTCAAGGGCACTGACCTCATATGCGATATCTTCGTTATCAAAAAGGATGGCAGAGTACGCAAGCCCTACTGATAATTCGGACATGTTTTTCATGTCCACGATTATATCCACAGCATGTTCAAGGTCTTTTAAAACCTTATCGTGCTCGATTTCCCTCGGAATGAACTTCTTTGTAGTCGCCATTTGAAAGAATAAAGGAACCCCTTCGTCGTGACCTCTGGCGATCAGCACGTCTCCCTGACGGAGTCGGGTTTCCCTGTCAGGGTCGTAAATCCAGTCTTCACTTCTGCGGATTGCAATTACCCACATCCCGGTCTCGATATCAAGTTCAAGGTCCCCAAGAGTACGCCCGGACATTACGGATTCTTCAGCGACGGTCGCCCTTACAATGGTTTCTTCTGCTTCTCTGAGGGCTATCTTCAATTCCATGGGAATGCCCATATTCATAAGAACGATTTTAGCAATATCGCCTGCGGCGTTTGCTATATTTTCCGAGGACGCGGCAACCTTCAGGACCCCAAGGAGTTCTTCAGCTTCATCGACCCTGCGTGTGCTTAACATTGCAGCCATTTTCATATGATAGTCGAGTGTATCCATTTTATCTTCAAGGTTAAGCACTTCTTCTGCAATATCCTCATCATCATAGACCATTGCAGAATATGCCAGGTCTACCATGAGTTCGGAAGTGTCCTTCATCTCAGTCAAAAGATCTATAAGATTCCTTGGACTGTATCTGAATTCTTTAGGGAACATGGTCTATGTATCAACTCTACCTTATTGTTGGTGTGTATGAGGTATGTCCTTCATAGTAATATTAATTTTCGAATAATTCCTTGCTGGAAAGCTTAATAAATTAAATAATAATGTTGGAGATAAAAGTGACATTATTAAGTCTTATCTAGTTTATAAAATGTTCAGCAAATGCAGAGCTACAAAGATCCCCATAACTCCTACAAGGTCTCCAAGACTTGCTATTAAAGGAATAACAGTATCATCAGGGTCCATCCCGAAACGGTGGGAAGCAAAGGCAATGGCAACTGTTGCAGAATAGACCACCGAAAGCTCTATTACAACTGCAATAAGGCTGATTGCCAGCAGAGTAAGGAAAGGCATGCCAAAACCCATAAACCTGCTTGCAAGGAAAACAAGCACACTCACAGAGATTGAAGAAACGAAACCAACAATTGAGGCTGCAATTACGCTGTTGTGCACCACAGGGTTTCTGTAAATCTTGTCTCCGAGCCCCATATGAAAAGCAGATGAGAGCCGGGCACCAAGCATACTTCCGGTATCCCCTCCTATTTTGATCAGGGAAGGGATAAGAATAAGAATTGCAGGCATGGAAAGAAGGCTGCTTTCTCTTGTATTAAGGATCTGTCCGACAATGATTCCCAGTACGCAGGTTACAGAAAGCACTGGAAGCCCGCGCAGGGTAATTCCCTTTACTGTGTAATAGCTCGTCTGCTTTTTGGCTTTTTTCAAAGCATCACCACCAGTTTTGCGGAGAGGAAAAGCATGTACATGGAAACAATATCCCCTATGGTTGCAATTGATGGCGTAACAACATTGTCCGGATCAAAGCCGAACCTGAACGTGCCTATGGCAAGCAGGACAGCAACAAAAGAGAGGATTATTCCGGAAGTAACGGCAGAAATTGCACATATGAGTATAAGCTTAAAAGCTCCGGCACTTTCAAACCCCAGGGCGAGGGTGACAAAATGCCCTAAAAACCCGAGCAGGATTGCCATTATAAAACTCAGGAGAAGAGAACCTGATATATTGTTCATCAGTTCAGGGTTATTCCTGTCCAGGCTGGTGATCAACCCCATATGGATCGCACTTCCAAGCCTGGAACCAAGGGTCGAGGAGATATTCCCGCGAAGCCCGAGTACACCAGGATAAATCACAATTAACCCCGGAATCATCTCAAGTTCATTGGTCATCCCTGAAAAAATGATCCCTGCAACGACTCCTCCCACAGTCGCAAGAAGCTCAAAGGGCAGCGCCTCGCGTACAATTGAGGAGATGCTCGCATATTCGCTGAGGTACTTATCTATAAACTGGGATTCGAAGATATCTTCGTCCCTGTGCGACTCGGAGGGCATGCGACTGTATTATACACTGATAATATTAAAATAATGGGTTGTATCAAAAAAATTAGGTTGTGGAAAATTTCTTTTTTTATATAGGCGTATTACTGAATGACCTTCATTGTATTTCATCGGAATCATCTGAAAAAATGACAGACTGATCATTAGGTTTTTCAAAAAGGGCAGGGTACTTCTCTCTTAATGTTTTTTCTAGCTCTTCGTCTAATTTTGCTTTATAGAGTGTTTTCACTTTTGAAAGCTGGTCAATTGTAAGATTTTTGGCTCCTTTAAGGTTAGCTCCTTCAAGATTGGCATTTTTCAAGTTAGCCATTTCAAGGTTAGCTCCTTTGAGGTTAGCGTACATAAGGATAGCTCTTTCAAGGTTAGCTTCTATAAGGTTAGCTCCTTCAAGGTTAGCTCCTTCAAGGTTAGCCTCTCTAAGGAGAGTCCCTTCAAGGTTAGCTTCTCTAAGGAGAGTCTCTTCAAGATTAGCTCCCCAAAATTCAGCTCCTTTAAGATTTGCTCCCCAAAATTCAGCCTTTTCAAGATGAGCACCATTAAAGCTAGCCTTTTCAAGATAAGCATCATTTAAGCCCGCTCTTTCAAGATGAACATCCAGAAGGAGAGCCTTTTCAAGATGAGTATCATAAAGATAAGCCTCTTCAATATGAGCACTGCAAAGATCAGCTCCTTCGAGATGACTGCTCCTAAGGTCAGCCCCTTGAAGATTTGCCTCACTAAAATCAGCCCCTTGAAGATTAGCCTCTTGAAGGTCAACTTCTTGGAGGTTAGCCTCTTGAAGAGTAGCTCCTTGAAGATTAGTCTCTTGAAGAGTAGCCCCTTGAAGAAATGTTCCTCGCAGATCGAGACGTTTGGAATTTTCATTGTTAAAATTATTTTTGGATTTTCCAATTACAGTAAGAATTGCTTGAATATCTAGAGTTATTTTATCTCGACTTTCAGCTAATTCTACAGGTGAGTTTTTCCGAATATAAGCTGTTAGAATCTCCATAATTGGCCAGTAATCTTTCTCAGACTCTTTTGAGATCCTTTCAAGGGCATATATTCCACCCAATCTAATCTCTATAGCTGGATTCCCATCTTTATCAACAGATCCTAGCTGATCAATAGCCCTTGTAAAACGTTCAGTAATCTGACCTTCCCTAGCAGTTGTAAGATTTCCCCAGGCAAAATAGATTCCAATCCCAACAGCAATGCCACCCAATATTTGAGCCAACGTAGCAAGATAGCTGTTTTCCATTTCAGCTAAGTCTTTAGGGTCGGCAATTCCAAATTGAGCTACTTGCCAGTGTGGAAGTGTAACTAATAATGTTACAGCAGTGACAATAACAATTATGCAAACTAGATAAGTTAATGGACGCTGTTTTATCTTCTCATAGAGTCGCTTAATCTCTTTTTTTGAATTCTCCGAAAACTGCTTCAACTCCTCAATTAGTGTCATAATCTCTGTCCTTTTCCACAAAATTTACCTGTTCTTAATCAATAGTGAACAAATTAAACATTGCCATTTATAATCAAAGGATAGAAATAGGAAACTTAAAGAGAATAGGTACAATTTCTACTTTTAGAGCCTATCACATAACTCAAAAATGCGTCTCTGAATCTTGAATTTAGAACAACCAATGAGTCTTTGATTGTGAAAAATAGTTCTGAAATTCTTATAGATTTAAAGATAAAAATTGGTTTTGGGATGAGCTCTTATAATGTACATTCTGTAGCAAAATCAAAAAAGAATACATTATAATAAATTGAGGAAATAGACTCTGTTCCAAAATCTAGTGATTTTGCATTTTTCGATTGAAACGTTGAATTTCCAAAAAGAATTCAGTCTTCAATCAAACTCAATATTCGAGATCTACCGGCATCAATTAGAAGGTAACGTTCAAAGAGTTGTGACCATTTTCAAAATCTAGTGATTTTTAATTTTAAGTTCATCACTAGATTTTGGCATTGTGTCAGGAAATACTATTCAAAATATAGAAATAGGTGTATTTATGGGTACTTACAGGTATTACCTTGGTATTTCTACAGAAAAATGGATTGAATTATTAAGTGACAGGACTGTTTTTAAAGATGATGACATTAGCCTTCTAAAAGTTCTATATGAATGTCCAGATAATCGTCAAAAAGCGTCAGTACTTGCTCCGCTTCTTGGAGTTTCAAGTCATAGTGTGCTGAATCTTCAAATCTATTGGCTAGGAAGAAGAATTATTAACAAACTACCAGACATACAATTCCCAACAAATAAAAAAGGATCTATCCGTTATTGGGCTATTCCTTTTTGGGCAGAAGACGCTGAAACAAAAGGACAATATTTCTGGGAACTACGTCCAGAACTAAAGAAAGCCATTGAAGAGTTATCGTATGCAGATTAGGCTAAAATACCATACATACCAATTTCAATAAGCAGTAAAAAAGGAGTAAAAATAGCTGAAGAGTTATTTGATGAAGATATTGAGAAATTACCAGAAGGAGCAAAAAAACAGATTACTGTAAATGCCTATGAAAGAAATCCGAAGGCTAGAGAGCTATGTCTGCAAAAGTATGGATATAAATGCAGCGTGTGTGGATTCGATTTTGAAGAAGTTTATGGTGAGATTGGAACTAAATATATTCATGTTCATCATCTAAAACCTTTGAACGAAATAAATGGAGAATATGAAGTAGATCCTATTAATGATTTAAAACCTGTATGTCCAAATTGTCACTCTATGCTTCACAAAGCCAAATTATCAATTGAGCAATTGAGAGCAATATTGAAAAATTGAAATTACATCCTATTTAAATGATAAATAGGTAAAGTACCTTCAAGAAAAGGTAAAGCCTAAAATCATAATAGCTCTCAATGCACATTCAGGATCTTAACAGCTTTATTTCTTTTCCTCAATCCTTCAATGTCAGTATCTTTGTATTTCTCTGAAATCCTTTTGCACTGCTTCTTAATTGATCTTTTCTCATCTGATAGTCTTTATCGTTAGGAACGTCCTTTTCACGAACCAAAAGTAGGAAATTAAGTATTTATCCAATTCACAGCTTTCTCTCCAGTTGTCGGATAAGAAATAAATAACTTGCAGCCGTTACTTCTTATTGATAACCATGGTCATAGGAGTCACAATGATAAACGTGCTGCCCGGATATGAAAAAGCAGCATACAGGGAATTAAAGAATATAGAGGGGATCAAGGACGTCTACCATGTTTTTGGAGAGTATGACTTTGTCATCATCATAGACGTTGAAGACCTGAGCTTACTCAATGCCGTGGTAGACAGGATAAGGGAAAGCGAAACCGTAACCGCGACCCAGACAATTATAGGTGCGGAACTCTGAGTTCCTTTACGCCTGAAAACATGGAATTCCGGCAGAAAGAGTCGCAAGAATCGATGTCTTTTTAAACAGGCATAAATATTTATTACCTCACCCTTTTATTAAGAAAGAATGCCTGATTTAGACATCAAATTCCACTTTGAACACTGTTATAAAACTCTCTGAATAGAAGTAATTCTATTACACTTTTAGTACCGGATTTGTTTCAAACATTAGATTTATTTTAAACATTAAATATTTTAATCATCAAATTCATTTCAAACATCGTATTAATTTTTCAGCCCTGAGGTAAAAGTTCATGGAAGCCCCCATTGCAGAAGAACTCGCCAAAAAACAAAAATCGATAAGTGTAGCAGAATTTTTTGAAAAGAACAGGCAGATCCTGGGTTTTGACTCTGCGCCTCGAAGCCTTATAACAACTGTAAAAGAAGCAGTGGATAACTCTCTCGATGCCTGTGAGGAAGCCGGAATCCTGCCGGATATCCTTGTCCAGGTCGAGAGGACAGGACAGGACTATGTAACCGTCATTATCGAAGACAACGGTCCTGGGATTATAAGAGAGCAGATCCCCAAAGTCTTTGCAAAACTGCTCTACGGTTCAAGGTTCCATGCCCTCAAGCAGAGCAGGGGGCAGCAGGGAATAGGAATTTCGGCAGCTGTCCTCTATGCCCAGATGACCGCAGGCAGGCACACAAAAATCCTCTCAAAAACAGGACCAAATGCTCCTGCCCATTATTACGAACTCATGATCAATACCAGTACAAATGAGCCCGATATCCTTGTAGATGAAGAAAAAGACTGGTTCCGCCCGCATGGGACCCAGATTGAGCTTGAGATGAAGGCTGCCTACGTAAAAGGGAGGAGGCAGTCCATTTATGAATACCTCAAAGCCACTGCAATTGTAAACCCCCATGCAAGGATAACCCTTATCGACCCTGACGGCAGCGAAGAAGTCTTTGAAAGGGCTACGGATAAAATGCCTGAGCCTGCAGAAGAAATCCTGCCTCACCCTGAAGGGATAGAACTCGGGACCCTCATGAAAATGCTCCATTACACGGAGCGCCAGAAACTTGCCCCGTTCCTACGTTACTCCTTTTGTAAAATAGGCCTGCTGACCGCCGAGGAAATCTGTAAAGCTGCAGGGCTTGATACCGAAATCGACCCTCATGCTCTGGGCCGCCACGAAGCAAGAAAGCTAATTGAAGCTTTTGAGAAGGTAAAGATTATGGCCCCTCCGACAGACTGCCTCTCTCCTATAGGCGAAGAGCTGATTTACCGGGGGCTTGAGAAAGAGACAAACGTGGACTTCATTGCCACAAGCACACGAAAACCTGCCGTATATTCGGGAAACCCCTTTGTGGTGGAAGTCGGGCTTGCTTATGGGGGAAATCTCCCGAAAGAAGAAAAGATCAGCATCATGCGTTTTGCAAACCGTGTGCCTCTACTTTACCAGCAGGGCGGCTGTGTGACCACGCATGCCGTAGAAGATATCAAGTGGAAGCAGTACGGCTTAAACCAGCCTGGAGGCGGGATTCCTATAGGTCCTGTAATTCTCCTGATCCATGTTGCTTCTATTAACGTGCCTTTTACTTCCGAATCAAAGGACGCTATTGCAGACATTCCTGTCATTAAAGAGGAAGTGGACCTTGCAATAAAAGATGTTGCAAGAAAACTCAAGCATTACCTGAGCAAGCAGAGCAACCTCAAGAAGCGCCGGGAAAAAGAAATCATAATTACAAAGGTCCTTCCGAAAATGGCAGCAAAGGTTGCAAATATTCTGGAAAAAGATGTCCCTGACATAAATCCAGTCGTTGCAAATATTATGGGAAACCTGCTCGTTCACAGGAAAATAAAAAGCAACGGAGACGGGACTGCAGATGTGGCAATAAAGGTCAAGAATTTCGGGACTTCTTCCTATTCATTCAGGGTGCACGAAATGCTCCCCTGCAAAATCAGTGGGGCAAAACCCGAGCCAAAGGTTGTGGCCATGGGCAGTGATTACGATTATGTCTGGGATATTTCGGCAGCTGCAGGGTCTTCTAAAGTATTGAGCTACAAAATAGAGTCTGCAACCGAAGAAGAACTCAAAAAGCTTCCTCAATTGATTGTAGAGGGAATTGAAGAAGAACTGGTAACCGGTGCAAAAGCTTTCAAGGGTGTTTAAAATGGCAGGAGAAACAAATAACGAAGCAAATACCAAAATAAGACAGGGCGATATCCTGACAAAGGAAAGACTGCTTGAGCTTGCAGAAAAGATCTATAACCAGTTCGAAGACGAGGTTATCCCGAGTGTCAGCCTTCCAAGCAGGACCAAAGCAAACATAGAATATTCCGATGAGAGTGATGTCTGGGTCTATGGAGACAGGGAAAGCGAAAGGAGTGCAAAGACCGTAAAAGGGGCGTTTCAGCTCCTGAAAACCACTTATGCGACAGATTTTCTCATAAACGAGCACCTTGCCCATAACCGCGGCTCAACACTTCGAGAACTTTACTACATATCCGAAGGCTGGGACTATGCCAAATTCAAAGAACAGTCTGAAAGCGACCGCCTGATTGAAGACCTGGAACTCCTGACGAGCCTCCAGAGAGAGTATTTCCACATGCGTCCAGAGGAAGACGGGGCTACTATGTTCGGGCCTATTGAGATCTCTGAACAGACAAAGCGCGGAGAGCGGAATATCCACTGCCAGAAGGATGTGGGAGAAGGTGGATACCAGATCCCGTTCAACGTGGAAAATATCGAGTTTAAAAACCACGACGCAAGCCTGATTATTGCCATAGAAACCGGTGGTATGTACGCACGTCTGATGGAAAACGGGTTTGATGAAGCTTATAATGCAATCCTTGTCCACTTAAAGGGTCAGCCTGCAAGGTCAACCCGCAGGATAATAAAACGCATGAATGAGGAACTGGGGATTCCTGTGGCAGTTTTTACTGACGGCGACCCCTGGTCTTACAGGATCTATGCCTCTGTTGCTTACGGGGCCATAAAAAGTGCTCACCTTTCGGAATTCATGGCAACCCCGGCAGCCAAATTTCTGGGGCTCCAGCCTTCGGATATCGTGGAATACGAGCTTTCAACCGACAAACTCACAGAACAGGATGTAAGCGCCCTCAGGAGTGAACTTTCCGACCCACGCTTTGAGTCTGATTACTGGAAAGAGCAGATTAAGCTCCAGCTAGATATCGGGAAGAAGGCTGAACAGCAGGCTTTTGCAGGAAAAGGTCTGGACTTCGTAACCGAGGTTTATCTCCCTACCCGGCTGAAAGAAATGGGCATGATTTGAGATAACCGGGTGAAAATAGCAGTAAAGAAGATAATAAACGAAGATAATGATACCTGAGATTGAATGTAAAGGACCGGGTCCTGGCTAAACCTGTAAATAATTTTAAAAGATCCTATCAAGAGAGTGCTGGCAGTGGATAAAAGCAGAAGTCTGGAAACTCTGCCAGCAGAAATATAGTAAGCAGTCATTTATAGTAAGCAGTCATTTACAGTAAGCAGTCATTTTAAAAAACGGTAGTTGATTATAGTAGTTCTAAGCTAACCGATAGTATAATGCACATATTTTTAGGATTGCTTTTTCCAGAGAAATAGTTCGTATCAGTAATCGATATATTCAGAAAAAGAACCAGAATATATCATGAAAATGCTTTTTGAAACTTCTTAAATGCCGCGAGTCATGCCCTGACCTCCTTGAGAGAAGCAAATTTTTCTCTGTGAAACAGAAAATATTTATTTAAACTAAAAACATATTGAAAAATTAACCTGAAATGAGTATTTTTTATACAAAATTATGCTAAAAATCACCTTTTTTGAGAGAGTCAGGACAGAAAAATCAGGCTAAATATACGGCTGATCTAAAGACTTAAAATGTATGAGCGCATATTGAATCTGGCTGAGGGTAGAAACATAAATATTAAATATATATGTATCATAATAAAAAGCGAAGACTCAGAGAATTGACACGACTTTTAAGGTTCGATTTCGAACCGAGTTCCCCTGCGAGTTTTAAAAAATGTATAATATGTTATGAGATTTAAAATAAATAACTTTACCAGATTTTTACGGAGAATTAACCACGATGAGTGATAAACAGGTTTATGACGCTTCTCACATTCAGGTGCTCGAGGGCCTGGAAGCTGTCCGAAAACGCCCAAGCATGTACATAGGGAGCACAGACGGCCGCGGGCTCCACCACCTGGTCTATGAAGTTGTAGACAACAGTATTGATGAAGCCCTTGCAGGCTTCTGTACAAGGATCGATGTCGCGATCAACCCCGATGGAAGCGTGACGGTAATTGACAATGGGAGGGGTATACCGATCGATCCGCACCCCGTGCACAGGAAATCAGCCCTTGAGGTCGTGATGACGATTCTGCATGCGGGAGGAAAATTCGACAAGAATACTTACAAGGTCTCCGGAGGCCTGCATGGAGTGGGGGTTTCGGTAGTAAATGCCCTTTCGGAATGGACTGATGTAGAAGTAAACAGAGATGGAAAGAAGTACTTCCAGCGTTATATCCGCGGAAAGCCTGAGTCTGATGTTCAGGAAATAGGAACTTCTGATATTACAGGCACAAAAACCACTTTTAAACCCGATACAAAAATCTTTGAGACAACAGATTTCCAGTATGATATCCTATCAAACAGGCTAAGAGAACTGGCTTTTCTGAACCGTGGACTTACAATCAGCCTGAAGGACTTAAGAAGCCTACAGGGGCAGGCAGAGACTTTCAATTATAGCGGAGGAATAGTGGAATTCGTGGAATATATTAATAAGAAAAAGCAGCCCCTCCACGAAAAACCGATCTATTTCGAGCGGCAAAGAGATGATATGATCGTAGAAATTGCAATGCAGTATACGAACAGCTACACTGAAAACGTGTACTCTTTTGCAAACAATATCAACACCCATGAGGGTGGGACACATATCATTGGTTTCAAAACTGCCCTTACAAGGGTAGCAAACGATTACATAAAAGCCAACAAGCTCTCCAAAGAAGATGCAAAGTTGACCGGAGACGATGTAAGGGAAGGCCTTACTGCAATTATCAGTGTCAAGCTCATGGAGCCCCAGTTTGAGGGGCAGACCAAGACAAAGCTTGGAAACAGCGACGTTAAAGGGATAGTAGATTCCCTTGTAACGGACGGGCTTGCAGAATACTTTGAGGAAAACCCGAAGGTTGCAAACATTATCCTTGAAAAAGCTCTCCTTGCCCAGAGAGCAAGGGAAGCTGCAAAGAAGGCAAGGGAACTTACGCGAAGAAAGAGTGCTCTTGAAGTCAGCACCCTACCCGGAAAACTTGCGGACTGCTCTGAAAAAAACCCTGCAGCCTGTGAGATTTATGTTGTTGAAGGAGACTCTGCAGGCGGGTCGGCAAAACAGGGCAGAAACAGGAGTTTCCAGGCGATTTTACCTCTTCGGGGTAAGATCCTGAACGTAGAGAAGTCCAGGCTTGCAAAGATTCTAAAAAACAACGAGGTTGTTTCCCTGGTTACAGCCATCGGCACAGGGGTCAGCGAAGATTTTGATCTGGACAATGCACGCTATCACAAGGTTATCATCATGACCGATGCCGATGTAGACGGAGCGCATATCAGAACCCTTCTTCTTACTCTGTTCTTCCGCTACATGAGGCCCCTTATCGATGCAGGGTACGTGTATATTGCCCAGCCACCACTTTACAAGATAAGGAAAGGAAAGAATGATTATTACGCCTATTCGGACAAAGAACTGGCAAATAAGATAAAAGAAATCGGAGAAAAAGGACTAGCCATCCAGCGTTACAAAGGTCTTGGAGAAATGAACCCTGAGCAGCTCTGGGAAACCACCATGAACCCGGAGAGCCGGACCCTTTTGCAGGTCACTCTGGAAGATGCAATCCGCGCTGACGAGATCTTCCGTGTCCTTATGGGAGACGAGGTTGAACCGCGCAGAAACTTCATCGAAACACATGCAAAAGAGGTTGTGGACCTGGATATATGAGGTGGTGAATAATGGCAGAACGTGACGATAAAAACAAATCCGAAGCAGAAATGAAGAAATCATACCAGGCAACACTTATTGCGGATGACACGACTAAAAATCAGGATGAAGAATCGGAATTAGAAGAAGAAACCGGGACTGACACTACCCCTGAAGGCCCTGATGACGAGGAACCAGTAAGAGCAGGTATTACCCCTATCCTTATTGACGATGAGATGAAACGTTCCTACATTAATTATGCAATGAGCGTAATCGTCGGAAGGGCTCTCCCGGATGCCCGTGATGGCTTAAAACCTGTCCACCGCAGGATTCTTTTCTCCATGAATGAGTCAGGGATTACCCACGATAAGCCCTACAAAAAATCCGCACGTATTGTGGGAGACGTGCTAGGTAAGTACCACCCTCACGGAGATACTGCAGTTTATGACAGTATAGTGCGCATGGTTCAGGACTTTTCGCTCAGGTATCCTTTGATTGACGGACAGGGTAACTTCGGGTCAATAGATGGAGACTCGGCTGCAGCCATGCGATACACTGAAGTCCGTATGGACCGGATTGCAAAGGAGATGCTGGTTGACATTGAAAAGGAAACCGTTCCTTTCAGGCCCAACTATGATGGGTCCTTAGAAGAGCCTGAAGTCCTCCCTGCAAAGCTTCCAAACCTCCTTATCAATGGTTCAACAGGTATTGCCGTCGGAATGGCAACGAACATGCCGCCTCACAATATCAGTGAGGTCATTGACGGGACCCTGATGCTTATCGAGAACCCCGAAGCTCAGATTTCAGAACTGATGACCGTGATAAAAGGGCCGGATTTTCCTACGGGTGCACACATCCTGGGGACAGCAGGCATAAGGTCCGCATACATGACAGGAAGGGGACCTGTAAGGATCAGGGCGGTTGCCGAAATTCAGGAGCTTAAAAAAGACAGGCAGCAGATCATTGTAACCGAACTCCCATACCAGGTGAACAAGGCAAGACTGATTGAAAACATCGCCCAGCTTGTACGGGAAAAAGTAATTAACGGAATTTCAGACCTGCGGGATGAGTCTGACAGGGAAGGAATAAGGGTTGTGATCGAGCTTTCGAAGGGCACAAACCCCAGGGTTGTCCTGAACCAGCTCTATAAGCATACGCAGATGGCAACCACTTTTGGGGTCATCAACCTTGCACTTGTGGACGGAAAGCCAAAAGAGCTGAACCTGAAACAGCTTCTTGAGATCTACCTGGAATACAGGATGGAAGTCGTCCAGAAGAGGACACTCTATGACCTGAAGAAGAGTGAAGAAAGAGCCCATATCCTTGAAGGCTTAAAGATCGCCCTTGACAACATAGATGCTGTGGTTGCCCTCATTAAAGGCTCTGCAAATGCCGATGAAGCCAGGCAGGGTTTAATGGATAACTTCGGCCTTGACGAGGTTCAGGCAAAGGCTATCCTGGACATGCGCCTGCAGCGCCTGACAGGGCTTGAGACCAGGAAAATCCTTGAGGAACTTGAAGCCCTTATAAAACTGATCGATGAGCTCAGAAAGATCCTTGCAAGCGACGAGCTAAAGTATGAAATTATCAGGACCGAACTCCTTGAGCTCAAAGAAAAGTATGGGGATGCCCGCAGGACAAAAATTGTGCAGTACACGGAAGATGTTACTGATGAAGACCTGATCCCTGAACAGGATGTTGTGGTCACGATCACAAACAGCGGCTACATTAAGCGCATTCCGCTTTCCACCTATACCATGCAGCGCCGCGGAGGCAGGGGAATTATCGGCATGGAAACGAAGGAAGAAGATTTTGTTGAAAATCTCTTCGTTTCGTCAACACACAATTATATCCTCTTCTTCACAAACATGGGAAGGCTCTACTGGCAGAAGGTCTATGAGATCCCTGAAGGCTCCCGCCAGTCAAGAGGCAAAGCCATAGTAAACCTGCTTGAGCTGCAGGAAGGAGAAGCTGTCAATGCCACAATTTCTGTGGAAGAGTTTGCCGAAGACAGGTATCTCTTTATGGCAACAAGGGCAGGCACGGTCAAGAAGACACCTCTCTCCGAGTTCAAGAACCCGAGAAGAGCAGGAATCATTGCAGTCAGCCTGGACGAAGGGGACGAACTTGTAAATGTCCTCCTTACTGACGGAAAAAAAGAAATTGTGATGGTCTCAAAGAAAGGCAAAGCTATCCGCTTTTCTGAAGGAGACGTACGCCCCATGGGAAGGACTGCAAGAGGAGTCCGCGGTATGACTCTTGACGGACCAGATGATGAGGTAGTCAGCCTGGACCTGGTCGATGAGACCACAACCCTCCTGACAGTGACCGAAAACGGCTTTGGCAAAAGGACGGAATACTCTCAGTACCCTGCTCACCGCCGCGGTGGAAAAGGTGTGATCACAATCGTCACAAACCTCAGGAACGGTTTTGTCTCAAAAGTTAAATCCGTAGCTGAAGACGATGAACTCATGTTCACGAGTGCAGAAGGCATTATAATCCGCATCCCTGCAAAAGACATCTCAATCCAGGGCAGAAACACCCAGGGTGTACGGGTTATGAATCTCAAACCCGGGGACAAAGTCGGCGGCATGGCCAGGATCAAAAACGGAAAAGAAGACGAAAAACTAAAACTAACCGCCCTCTCCAGAAAAGCAAAAGAAACAGGATCTGAAACAGAGGCTGAAGAGGACGACGTTGAAGATCTCGATGAATTCGAAGACTTCGACGAATCCGAGGAAGAAGAAGTAGAAGAGACAGAAGACAAAGAAGACGAAGAAGACAAAGAAGACAAAGAAGACAAAGAAGACGAAGAGGAATACTGAATAACAGAAATGAGTGAAGGGAAATGATCCTTCACTCGAATTTCCTGCCGGAATTAGCTTATTGGGGATTTGTTTCCGGCATCTTATCTCAGTCTTGAAGGGAGGTGGAAGGCAGGTTATTTTACTTATTGCAGCGGCGGAGGGAGTTACTCCTCAAATTCACTTATGACACTTCTCTTATCTCTTACTATTTTCTACAAGCTGCCTTACACCAGTTTTCCTATTTCGCATACTCATTTTCGGTTTGAGATCGGAATATCCAGATCTCAACTTCAATGAATATAGGTTATATATTACATCTAATTATATATACCATTTAGAATACATTATTCGTAATAGTAATCATTTGACTTGCTTTTTTAACTAAATTCAGTAAATACTTCTGCTAATTCTTTTTCAGTAATTACCCTTTCATAACCTATTTTTTTAATAAACCTTCACCATTAAAACAATTGTCTCGTCAGAGGTGTTTTTCCCGGAATCGTTCTGGAAGAAGATGAAGATATCAACTATTTGCAGCTTACCGAGTACTAAGGCCCAGATACAGGCTAATATAGGAAATCTCTATCTTGATGAAGACCCCGAAAAAGCACAGAAATATTTTGAGGATGCTCTGTCCGTGCTTGAAAACAATTTCGAGCTGGAACCGGATGAGGAGATACATTATTCAGGGTTAAAGACAGTCCTCAACAACTTAATTACAGTGTTCAAAAACCAGAAGGAGTATGAGAAGGCAGTTGAGATGTACAGCAAACTGCTTTCATTCCAGCAGCGCATGCTTGAACTGGACCCTGAAGACAGGGAATATACGAAAGAACTTGCGGCAACTTACGCCAGCCTTGCACTTCTTTACTCTGAAAAGGGCGATATTGAGCAGGAATCCCATTACCACAGGCTGGCTCTTGATATTCTTGAAAAATTATTGGAAGAATCTTCTGATGATCCGGAATTTTTGCAAAGGTTTACAGTTGGTCTTTATATTCTGGGATCGACCCTCAAAAAGCTGAGAAAAAACTTCATGCAGTCAAGCCGGAAACAATAGGAGATCAGGAATTGATTGCCGAACTTGCTGAAAAGATGGGAATCGCCTTAAGGGAGAATGAATTGTATGAGGAGGCGATTGAAGAGTTCAAGCTTTCCCTTGCAATCCGCGAAAAATTGCACGAAAAAAACCCGAAGATCTGAATTATTTAACTGTTCTTGAAGGCACATTCTATCAGATGGGAATTACATTCCGGGCCCAGAAGGATCTGGAAAAAGCAAAGGAAGCCCTCGAAAAAGCAATGAATTTGAATGAAAAACTGCTTGAAACCGATCCGGAGGACTTTGATTATCTGAGCCGTTCCTCCATGATCCTGGATAAATATTCAAGTGTGCTTGAAAAAATGGGCAAATCTGAAGAAGCTGCTCAATACCTTGCAAAAGCTGAGGAGATTAATGCAAAACTGAAAGAAGCTTGTGAATAAGCCTGTATAATCAGGCTTCCTCAAACCAATACGTAAATTTTTTCAGGAATTTTCTAACTCGGACCGTTTTGACAAGAATACCTGGATAGACTCCTACGTTCAAAACCCAGATTTATTTCATATGAGAATCAACCAGTTTCCGCCGGAGTGATCAATTTTATGAATATTTCCGGCGGCGGGTTTTGAGTCAGGAGGGAGAGCCGGGTGGTGGACTTATTTTTGAGGCGGGCGTTTTTTAAGCAGATTTTTGAAAGACCGGATACCGGCTTGTTTTACAGGATTTCTGAATTTAAGGCGGGTTCAGGCTGAAAATGTTACTTGAGAAGATTGTTTTCTTCACTTTTGCTGTTGACTTGAACGTTTGTTTATATAGCTTTCTTTGGCATTTTACTAGTGTTTATATATTGATGTGAAATTGCAATGTAAGGTTTAAAAATGAATTTCTAATTTTTTATAGTCCGTTGATTTTTACGGATTTTCATTATTCAGGGCCGGTTTGAGTTTCAATTTTTCTTAAAAACAGGGCAATATACGCTGCTTTCAGCGTTCGCAGGTAAAATAAAAAGAAAAGTTGGACGATTCAATATTACCTTATTCATATCAACATTATACATAATATTTTTAAAGAAACTCAAGTATCATCTATTACATTATAAATTAAAATCAAATGTTAAAAAGTTATATATGCTTGTATTCACATTCTAACTTTTAACTCAATCTCTGGGACAAATTTGTAAGAGTTTTTAACATACCGTAATTTTTTCAAATACCGGTGAGAGAGTTTAACATAAAGGAGGAATAGAAGAATGCAAAAAGTGGATTTATTGCCGCCAATTAATGCAAAAGTTGGGGATATATTTGAAATCTCAATCCCTTCTAACCCTACGACTGGATACAGTTGCTTACTGTCAGAGATGCCAACTTGCGTTTATTTTGTAGAGTCATCATATATAGCCGACAAACCTGTCAAACAAGGAAGCGGGGGAACCAGCAAGTTCAAGTTTGTTGCAGTCGAGGAAGGTGAAGGCAAAATTATTTTCCATAGTGTGAAGTTCTCTCACCCTCTTGAAATACTGGAACCTACTCAAATGCAACAAAGATTTGTTATAGTAAAGTAACGAGATGGCAAATTAAAGCCATTACTTTTTCCTTTTTTATACGAATATTCAATCTCTTTTACATCGAGTTTCGGTTACTTATTTTAAACCTGTTTTTTACGGATTTTTCGTATTCAGGGCTGGTTTTGAGTTTCGATGTTTCTTAAAAACAGGGCAGCCATACGACTGCGAAGCAGGCGGCGAGTTGTGAAAAAAGACAAAAACAAAAGACTCTAAAACTAAAACAAGATTAAGAGGGATTAATTTATCAGCTTCTTGGATTTTAGGTTTTATCCAAATTTCGTGGCCAATAAGCTTAAAACGATTACTATCTGGAATAACATCGAGTATAGTAATCTCACCCAAAATAATTCTCCTCCAACTTCCTCTCCCTCTCCTCCTGCTCACTCGCATAAGCCTCATACTCCCCGCTTTCCTCATCAAAAACAAACCTGTAAACTGTCCTGAAATACGCCCAGTTTTCAACATACGGGTTTCTTGCATCGCTCAGCAGGACAATAACAGAACCGTTATCTTCGTTTTCAGAAACCGAATAGACAGGATAATCGATTTCTTGTGGAAGGGCGGTGCTGTAGAGTTTTCCGGCTCTTTCGGCGCAAGCAGACGCATCGGGAACGCTGCCTGTTGAGTTAACTTTCTCGATAAAATCGCTTCTCTCGACGCCTGAAAGATAGCTGATTTCCATAATCTTGAAATGCGTATTGTTATACTCATATGCAGCCAGGAATCTTCCGGGCGAAACCGGATAGGTTCCCTGATAGCTTATTCTCATTCCTTCGGCTTCGGAAATCTGGTTGACAAGGAAAAGTTTTGCCACCGGCAGGACTGTAAGCCAGACCAGAAGCACAACTACAAGCGTCCTGTAGAGGCTGTGCCGGTTATTGGTAACAAAAGTACAGAAGTTGTTGAATTTTCCGTTCCACCTGCCCCGGCTTTTCATATATCCTGCAAATACGATAAAGAGGGGCAGCAAGGGCAGGAGGTTTGCCAGAGGATCGAAAAAGTAGACTGCCCCCATGATGGATGTCTCGGTACTGAACGGGTAGAGGGGGCGCATTTTCCAGCTTGTGGCATAATCAAGGTAGACATGGGAAAATATGGCTGCAAACCCGGCGGCTGTTAACAGGCGGTCTTTTGTTTTAAGCGAGATAAAAAGCGTTACAAGCAGGATAAAAAGGATGGAATGCATGAACTCCCTATGGCCCAGGAGGTAGAATAGCTGGTTTCTGGTCTCGTGGCTTACACCGCCGCCGAGAAGGGAAAAAAAGATGTATGGAATAAAGTCCAGGTCGGGGAGGATTGACAGGAATGCCACAGTATTTCGCTTTTTTCCTTTGAAGCTGAGAGCGAGAGTGATCAGGAAACCGATTCCAAGATGGGAAAGTGTGTTTACCATTTGTTTTATCCCTGAATATGCCATTATTTTTATTTTTTAATTTTCATATCCCTGAACGAATTTGTTTTTAATTCTTGATAATTACAACTATCTTAGTATCACAATATTTTGTATCGAGACGATTTTTTACACCTGTACTTTGTATCACAATCATTTTGCTGAATTCCCATATCTTCTTTTACAAAAATATCACATAAGTTTTATCTTTTACCTTTAAATAGCTTCGAGGTATAACTATATCCTGAATCTAATTTAATCTAAATTTACATTTTATTCTGCATCTTTATTCTGCATTTTTAATTGCCTGATGGCGGTTTGATGCGTATTTGAAGAAACGGTGCAGAGTGATTTAAAAGATGAATCTCTGTTAAACGGTTAAGGGGAAGATTGGTTAGCAGAATTTGAAAAAGGGATTTCTTGAGCTGGAAGTACAGGGAAATACAGGCAATTGTACACACAGCACCTCGAGACCCCTGAACGGATTTTGCAAAGCCGGTCGATCGTAAAAAGAGGGTAGGATAACATGGCTAAAGAGTTATACAAATTACCACCATTGAAGTACGGATATGCAGACCTGGCACCTTATATTTCCGAAGAACAGCTGCGTATACACCACGACAAACACCATCAAGCTTATGTGACCAATGTAAATTCCCTGCTGGAAATGATGGACAAAGCAAGGAAAGAAGGAACTGATTTTGATTATAAGGCAGTTGCTAAAGCCGTGTCTTTCAACCTGGGCGGGCATGTCCTTCACGATTATTTCTGGCGGGAGATGACGCCTGCAAGCAATGCGAGCAAAGAGCCTGTCGGCGAATTAGCTGATGCGATCAAAGAGGATTTCGGGAGTTTTGAAAGGTTTAAAAAAGAATTTTCCCAGGTCGCATCAAGTGTAGAGGGCTCAGGCTGGGCAGCCTTAACTTTCTGCAATGACACCAAAAGGCTTGGGATAATGCAGATCGAAAAGCATAATGTAAACCTGATCCCTTATTTCCCTATCATTATGGACCTGGATGTCTGGGAACACGCCTACTATATTGATTACAAGAATGATAGGGGCAAATTCATAGAAGGGTTCTGGAATATAATCAATTGGGAAGAACTTGACAAGTACTTCAAAAAAATTCAGAAATAATCGGAAAGTACTTTTTCAGCATAATTGTGTTTTTTAAGCATAATTATGCTATCCCGATTAACTTTTTTGGATGAGATGTAATAGGAAATGGCACTATTTTTTTGAAACGATTTTAGTTCCTGAAATCTTATTTCCCGAAATCTTATTTCCCGAAATCACTCAAAATAGTTCCTGTCAAGCTTCTTTTCTGCTCTTCCGTAGTGGCTCTCATATACCTCATATTCTCCGTTTTTCCTGTCAAAAACAAACCTGTAAACCGTATCAAAATAAGGCCAATTTTTAACATACGGATTTCTGGCATCACTCAAAATTACGGTTACGAGCCCGTTTTCTTCGGAAACCGAATAAACAGGGAAATCAATAGCTTGAGGCACAGAATTACTGTAGAGTCTCCCGGCTCTTTCAGCATATGCAGATGCATCCGGGACGTCTCCGGAGACGGTTACCTTGTCGATGTAAAAGCTTTTTTCGACTCCTGACCAGTAGCTGACTTTCAGGAGTTTATACCGGGCATCATCATACTGATACGCTGCCAGGAATTTGCCGATCGATACCGGATATGTATCATTGTAACTGATATTAGTTTCTTCCTCTCTGGAGATGCTGTCTACCAGAAGGACTTTTGCAACAGGGAATACTGTGGTCCAGACAAGGAGGACTATAATAAAAGAGGCATAGAATTTGCCCTCATTCCTGTTCACAAAACCATGGAACTCGTTAAGCCAATTTAATTTTTTCAGCCCGCTTAATTTTCTGTTTAATGTATCTCTGTTTTTAGTGCTCCATTTACCCCTGTTAAAACTCCATTTACCCCTGTTTTTCATATATTCCGCAGCCACAATGAAGACAGGCAGCAGAGGTATGACATTTATCACGGGGTCGAAGGGATAAAGGGCTCTAAGAGCAGACTCGTTTGTGCTGAACGGATAGAAGGGACGCATTTTCGCAATCGTAGTGTAATCCAGGAGTATGTGCAGGAAAACCGCCTGAAACCCTCCAAATGTAAAAGCCCTGTCTTTAGTTCTGAACCAGACCAGAAGTGCGACAAGAAAAGCAAAAAAAACCGAATGCGTAAACTCTCTGTGTCCCAGCAGATAGAAAAGCTGGTTTCGTGCCTCGTGGCTTACGCCCCCGCTGATGAGGGTAAAAAGCGAATAAGTGAAATAGTCGAGGTCAGGGATTATAGAAAGGAGGACAAGACCAAGCTTCTTCTTCCCTTTTAAGCCCAGGGCATGGGCAAGAAGCAGGCCGATTCCAATATGAGAAAGTGTATTTACCATAAATCTACCATGAATTTATATTTCGTGCCGTTATCAGCGTGTTTATTGACTGTGCGTTTTTAGTGGATCAAAGGTCGAAAAATCATCGTCCGGAAAAGGAGTCATCTGGCAAAGAATTATATTAACATTATTATTTAAACCAGTTTTTGCCAAGTTTCTCTTCACCATCTCCCTGAACACTTGCATAAACCTGATATTCTCCGCTTTCTTCATTAAAAATAAATCTGTAAACCGATTTAAAATAAGCCCAGTTTTCAACATACGGGTTTCTTGCATCACTCAGAGTCACCGTTACAAAGCCCCCATCTTTAGATACTTCATAAACCGGGTAATCAATTTCCTGGGGAACGCCTGAACTATAGAGTTTCTTAGCTCTTTCAATATAGACAGGGGCATCAGGAATGCTTCCATTTATCGAGACTTTTTCAATGTACTTGCTTTTTTCAGTTCCTGAAAGATAGCTGATTTTCATAACTTTATAATGAGTAGAATTAAATGAGTATGCGGTCAGGAATCTGTTCGCAGATTCGGGATAAGTATTCTGATAACTTATCTGGGCTTCTTCTGTTCCTGATATGTGGTTTATCAGAAGGGCCTTTGAAACCGGAATTAAAGTAAGCCAGAGCAGAAGCACAAGAAGCAGGGAGGCATAGAGTTTGTCATCGCTCCTATTCATAAAACTATAGAAGTTGTTGAATTTGCCATTCAATATCCCTCTTTGCTTCAAACTTACCAGTATTAAAATAAAAAGGGGGAGGAGTGGAAGCAGATTTAATAGAGGGTCATAAAAATAGAATGCTCCAATTATGGATGCTTCTGTGCTGAACGGATAAAAAGGCCGCATTTTCCAGGTCGTTATATAATCCAGGTAAACATGGGATAAAATGGATTGAAAACCTACAACAGTAAAAATCCAGTCTCTGGTCTTAACCCATATTAAAAGTGTGACCAGAGAGATGAAAAGAATTGAATGCATGAACTCTCTGTGCCCAAAAAGGTAAAAAAACTGGTTTCTGGTCTCATGGGCGAGGCTGTTGCTAACAGAGATAAATATCGAGTATGGAATAATATCCAGATCAGGGAGTACGGAAAGAAAAGACACTATCTTTAGTTTCTTTCCTCTAAGGCCTAAAGCTAAGGCAATGAGAATACCTATCCCCAAGTGAGAAAGTGTATTTACCATAAACTGTGGTCCTGGAAAAAAGAGTTTTTATTTAATTATAAGAATTAAAGATATATTTGTTTTTTGAAAAACCGTATTCGGGAGTTGCAAAGTTATTTTTATCTATCTAAACTAATTCTATTCTGAATATGCAATATTTTCCGGAAAAATCCTACCTGAAGTAATATATAAATCTTGATTTTTCCAGAAAAAAGTAAATTTTCATAGAAATATAGAGAATTATTATGTTTATAAAAATAAAATGAATAGATGAGGTTGAGGATTCTCTCAGGTCTCTGAGATAACAGCTCCAAGAAGGCTTCTTAAGTAAGGTCACTGAAATGAATTCTCCAGTGCCGGGTTATTTAGAGTCCTGTTAAAGAAATCAATCATTTCATGAGGCAGTGAGGTTCGCCCTGGTAAACTTTCAGCTCAAAGTATTTGTCAGCTGCATCCAGTTCACCTGCGCATCTACAAATGTCTGGCATTACTTGCCTCACCTTCGGCCCCATGGATGATAAGTTTCAGGTCTTCAAGCTGGTCTATAAGGCTGCCGGCTCATCAGGCCGTATCTCAGTCTCGACCTGTAAAAGGAAAAACTATGCCAGGCAACTCCAGATTTAAATTCCTCGATATAGGGCAGGAAAAGCATGGTATACTGTTTCCCGCACAAAAACCGTGAGGCCCATTTTTTCAGGATCAACATTTCTGGATTTAACCTGCATACTCCTTAGTTTCAGAGGTTCATACTCTGATACTCAGAAGCAAGGAAATTGTTCCCAATTTCGTATTCTATGCCTCCGTCAGCTTCCGGCCCGGTTGGGAGAGGCTCAGGAGAATCAGGTCCTTCTGGCATGTCGTCTGAGTCCGAAGACCCCGTGCAGCCTGAAGCGCTGAGAAAGACTGCCAGAACAAAAAGCACGATTAGTAGTTTAGTTCGATTCATATAACTCCTCATTTAATCTCTTTACCGGAAAACATCGTTCTCTCATAAGTCTGATTCCAGAATAGTCTGATTCCAGAATATGACATTTTCCTGTCATTCCAATCATATTCAATTTATTGATTCTAATATAAATATGTGACAATTATATATCAGAAGATATAAACTTAAAAGAGAAATCCTTTCAAAAAGAAAACAATCCCTATTTTAGATGTATATTTGTTTTTCTACATTTATCAAAATATATCCAGTTTAAATACTCAAATGAACATAGTATAATAAGTAACCGTTAAAGTCGTGAACTTTTGCAAAATAACGATTTAGTTTTGTATCCTCTTCCATAAGATGGAAAAGGAATTCGCAAAAGGAATCGTAAAAACGGAACATGTCAGGTTTCTATCTGACGGCAGATCACTACTCCTTTAACCCTATGGTTTTCGTTCAAAGAAAATGCTTAGTTAGTGATCTGAAAATTAATTATAACTATATTAATATATTAATAATTGTATAGATTATAATATTAAAATGTAAATTAAAAAGGAGACATAAACATGGTATGCGAAATGACTCCAACCAGAAGAGCTCTGGCAGCAGTGCTCGGAGGGAGGGTCGATTATGTACCCCCTGCAAACCCTCTGGCTCAGACCACAGCCGAACTGATGAAGATCTGCAATGCTTCCTGGCCAAAAGCCCATTTTGACAGCAAGATGATGGCAGATCTTGCAGCTGCCCCCTATGAAGTTTGCGGCATTGAGGCAGCACGTCCCCAATTTGACATTTCTCTCGAAGCTGAAGTTCTGGGGTGCAAACTTGACTGGGATAAGCCGGATAGACCTCCGGTGACCGGACCGGCTTATACGAGCCCCGCAGATGTGACATGGCCCGATAACCTGGAAGAAACCGGAAGGATTCCGGTAGTTCTTGGAGCAATCGACAAATTGAGGAAACGCTACGATGGGATGCTCCCTATTATCCCCTTACTCACTGCCCCTTTTACGGTAGCAGGTCATATAGCAGGCGTTGAAAACATGGCCCGGTGGACAAAGACTGATCCAGAAAAAGCCCGTGCCTTCATTGAGGTAGCAACAGATTTTATAGTAGTTTACGGGAAGCTGCAGGCTGCTTACGGGGCGCATATCCTCTTCCTTGCTGATCCTCTGGCTTCCAGCAGTCTTATTTCTGCGGAAACATACCGAGAATTTGTACTCCCTGCCCACAAAAGACTGGCAAAGGAAATCAGCTGTCCCCAGATCCTGCATATCTGCGGAGATGCCAGTAAACTCCTGCCTTACATCAAGCAGAGCGGAATTGACTGCTTCTCCTTTGATACCGTTCCGGTCTGGTACTGCCGTCAGGTAATGGGTAACGAGATGTCCATTCTCGGAAGCCTGGACGTCATAGACCTGATGCCAAACGGAACCCCCGAACAGGTCTATAACAGGACCCGGGAATGCATCCTGCAGGGAACTGATATTATCGGGACTGCATGTGGAGTCTCATATGGAACCCCCCTTGAAAACCTCAGGGCATATGTCAGGGCCTGCAAAGAAACTCCAATTCCTAAGTATGACGACGTGGAAGATCTCATAAGGCAGATTGGAATTGGCATTGGAAGAAACATGAAAGAAAACGTCCTGGGAGGGATGCAGGAATGATCAGGCACGTTGACATCGCAGTCCAGAAGATCTTCGAGATGAAAGAAAAAGAGCCTGCGAAATTCAAAAAACTCATTGATGAAGGGATCATGATCGGCATCGGGGTGGATTTTGGAGACAGGAACAGGGAAGTGAACACTGCCAGCCGTATTAAGGATCAGAGCAAGCCGAAAGATCCCGAATATACAGCCCTGACAGAAGCAGTGATTGAGGGAGACAGTGCTGAAACAGTAAGACTCACAGCTGCCCTGCTCAAAAAAGGAACAGATCCAACAGACCTTGTATTAAATGCCCTTATGCCCGGAGTTCAGACTGTGTGTGAGCTTTATGACATTGGAGAGAGCTATATGCCTGAAATCCTGCTGGCAAATGAAGCTCTCATCGGAGGAGTGAAGCTCTGCCAGGAAAGGATAGGGGAGATCCATTTTGAGGGAAAGGTGGTATCCCTCGTTATTGAAGGAGATCTGCATGATATAGGCAAGAATATTGTAGCTGCGATTCTCAGGGCAAATGGTTTCGAGGTAATTGATCTTGGAAATGACATAACAGTTGAAACAGCCGTTAGAGCCGTAAAAGCAGCAAATGCTGACCTTGTTGTCGGAACAACCCTTATGAGCACAACTAAAGACGGTCTTAAAGTCCTTGCAGAGGTTCTGGAATCAGAAGACGTCCCTGTAGCCTGTGGAGGAGCTGCCGTAGACAGGCGTTTTGTTGAGACCTTCTGTAACTCTATATATGGAAAAACTCCTCTTGACGCAGTAAAAATCGCAAAAAGTATCTGTGCAGGGAAGAACTGGAAAGAAGTCCGCCAGGATCTCCACTGATTTTATTTAATTTTCTTTGCATTTATTTTTTTCTTTTTCTTCTTTTTAGGCCCTTTTTGATCTTTCCTCCTTTTTTCTTTATCCTGCAATCAACCGGGAATAAGTGCGAGTTAAAAAGGGAAAAAGAATCGAAAGGAAGAAGTATGATAATCCGAATAGAGGACCAAAACCGAAAATAACAGGAGTAAAAGAGCACAGATCCGGGAAGATATAAAAAAAGGTCTTTAAAATGCGGTTTTTTATCACAATCCAGTACAGTGGCTGTGATACCCGTTTGAAGGATGCCCTGGAGAAGCTCTCTTAAGGGAAGAAGTATAAATAAGACAAAGTTTTTACAGGTTCCCGGCTTCTGGGCAGAGGCGGTATATTTCTGCCAATAAACGTTTTATCAGGAGTTCAATCCCTTGTTCCAGACAGAACCCATACTTTACCTCCAGTCTCTTGGAACCGAATGGTTCACTTTTCTCATGGTTATGATAACCTCAATGGGCTCTGCCGCTTTTTTTGCAGGCATAGTAATTACCGCCTCCTTCGGGATTAATTTTAAAAAAGGTTTTCTTCTGTTCCAGCTGCTGCTATGGACTGCTCTCTTTACCGAGGTCTTTAAGGCATTGATTGCTTTCCCAAGGCCGGATTTTGTAGACAGCAGGGTACTCAACCTTGAGGATGGAATAGAAAATACATCTCCTTTTAACGGAAACGGGGATGCAGGCTTTTTTAAGCTTCCTGACAGGGAGATCCTTGGGGCATTTCGCTTCCAGAAGGCATTTCTCGATTCTCCTTTTGGTTTTCCTTCAGGGCATGTTGCACTCACCACTGCACTCTGGGGTGGGGTTTCCAAGGTCTTCAATAGCAGGCTTATTAGCAGGCTGGCTCCTGGAGTTGTGCTTCTCATGGCTTTTTCAAGAATGTATCTTGGAAGGCATTTTTTAGGGGATGTGCTTGGAGGAGCTACTCTGGGTCTAATTCTTCTGATAGCTTTTACATATTTCCTTAAAAGCCCGTTGAATGAAGATTTCTTCAAAAAAGAGAATTTTGAACTATCTTTCCGGCAAAAAAATCTCTTTTTTTACTCTACTATGTTTGTCGTTCCTATCATTCTTTTATTTCTGTCCCTTATAAGCGGTGAAGTAGCAGGTTTTTTCCTTGGCACAAACGCAGCATACCTTCTAATAATAAGAAATGGGCTCCCGGAAGATGCCGGAAGTACGGGGCAGAGGGCTCTCAGGGTATTTATAACACTCATAATATTCGGGTTATCCAGCCTTGTTCTCAGCATAGGGTTTGATGCTATCGGCACGGCAGGTTATCCTGGAAATACGCTTATCGAATTTTTAAAATCCTTTGTCCCTGCGTTTACCATCTGGATTTCTGCAGGCGTCTGTATGAAACTCGGCCTGTATAGAAGAACCTTTAAGGAATAGACCTGGTAAGGTTAAAATCACATTATTTCTTAGATAGCAGGATCTTGTTGAAAATTTCATTGTGAAAATACAATGAGCTGAAAAAACTGTGTCAGGTTTTCAGAATCTAGCCTGTGTAAATAGTCAGAGAAAAAAGACAGTTAAAATGTTAACCTCCAGTATAAAAATGTAAAAAATTTTAAATCTTCATAAGTTAATTTAACCTGTGCTGTATAATTAAGGAATAGCTTAAATAATGCCTTTTACTATTGAGCGTATTCACAATTCACTGGAGAAACAGCGAACTGAAAATCGCAACCTGCTGGTTGTAACTGGTGGAAAGGACTTAATGGCCGTTTCACCTATGGAAAAGATTTCACACGGTAAATCTTACAAATTTGATCAAAACAACGAGGAAGACATTCATGGACTTTGAAAAATTGAGACATGGGACCGAACTTATCAAGCGGGGCTTTGCACGGATGCAGAAGGGAGGTGTGATCATGGACGTGACAACTCCCGAACAGGCCAGGATCGCAGAAGAAGCCGGAGCAGTTGCTGTTATGGCCCTTCAGGCTGTCCCTGCAGATATCAGAAAGGCAGGCGGGGTTGCCCGTATGGCAGACCCCGAAATCGTACAGCAGATCATTGATACGGTTACCATCCCTGTTATGGCAAAAGCAAGGATAGGACACTTTGTCGAAGCCGAAATTCTTGAAGCGCTCGGCGTTGACATGGTAGATGAATCCGAAGTCCTTACTCCTGCAGATCCCTTCTTCCATATAGACAAAACACAGTTTACCGTGCCTTTTGTCTGCGGAGCAAGGAACCTTGGAGAAGCCCTCCGCAGGATTAACGAAGGCGCAGCCATGATCCGAACAAAGGGAGAAGCCGGGACAGGCGATGTCAGCCAGGCAGTAAAACACATGAAGCAGATTCAGGGCGAAATCCGCGCTCTTGCAGGTAAGACCAAAGAAGAACTTATAATGGTTGCAAGGGAAATTGAAGCTCCTATCGAGCTTGTAGTTGAAACCGCTAAAATGCAGCGCCTGCCCGTGGTAAACTTTGCAGCCGGTGGAGTTGCAACCCCTGCTGATGCAGCTCTTATGATGCGCCTGGGTGCAGACGGGGTCTTTGTCGGTTCAGGAATTTTCAAAGCCGAAAACCCCGAGAAGATGGCAAAAGCAATTGTTGAAGCTGTCAATAATTATGATAACCCTGCAAAACTCGCAGAAGTCTCAAAAGGTGTGGGTGCAGGAATGAAAGGCATCAGTGCAGACATGATCCCTGCGCAGGAAGCCCTTCAGGAACGCGGATGGTAAAATCCCCGAATTGCGATTCGGGAGCCCGCGGTCCGTTTCACTCGCTGCGCTCGCTCAAG
>ENA-UOOK01000442-UOOK01000442.1-fermentation-metagenome-genome-assembly--contig:-NODE-442-length-54426-cov-12.415736_pt1 | contig 54426 bp, 52 predicted proteins | sample MGYA00245777_ERZ724023 | MGnify/ENA primary metagenome ERZ724023 (study PRJEB28704, sample SAMN03018312) | fermentation metagenome | biome: anthropogenic terrestrial biome; feature: soil; material... | reverse complement strand
TTTTGATTTACTAAAATTTCAAAAACAAACCAACACCCATTAAAATTACACCCCCCTTTATTTATGTATTTAAAATGTTGTTCATCTTTATTTGAGATTGAATTTCATTATGGACTCTTTTTAGGTTGTGTGTTACGTTTATCAGGTTTTTTCTGCTGTTGTTTCTGTTAATTCGCGTGTTAGGAATTCTATGTGCTTTAAATTTTGTTTTTATATTTCCAAATAGCAATTCCACGGTTTATATTCGTTTAACAAACTCTAAGTTCCCGTTTGTGGTTTCCATTTTACGGGCCATTTGTTTAGTTAAAACATCATCATAGTCTGTTATTACGCTTACCCTGTCTTTAACAACGCATTTTTCCTGATCTAAACATTTTAAACAGTCGCTACAATAAATAAGATCCAACCAAAAAAAAATGTTTATTAATTATAAACAAGCTCAAAATGAATCATTTCTGTGGAAATTATTTTTATTAAAAAATTAAAAATGATTACTTATTCCCTTTTTTCAATGACAATACTGCCAGTACTAAAAACAGAAAAGCAAATAATAGCAAAATTGCCAGATCCAACCATATTTTATCCAATCCCCATCCTTTAAGCATTACTGCGCGGCAAGCATTTGCTGCATATGTTGGAGGCACCAAATATGATAGAGGCCTTAACCATTCAGGTATGGCTTGAATGGGCCAAAAAACACCTGAAAGTAAGAAAGCTGGTAAAACAACAAATGGAAAAAATTGTATAGCTTGTTCTGGCCTTTTAGCAAGGCTAGAAAGCAGTATTCCCAGGGCTTGACAAGTTACAGCCAGAATGGCTATTGCTATAAATGCCAGCAATACATTGCCCACAATTATTATGTTGAAAACTAATATAGCCACCGATAGTAAAATTACTACTTGTAATGTTCCCAATGTTCCAAATGTAATTGCGTATCCCGTTACAACCTCTCCTTCAGTTACTGGACTGGCTAATACTCTTTCCAGTGTACCATTTGCTCTTTCTCCCACGAAAGTGATGAGGGTGAGAATGGTTGTAAGTAAGTATACTACGAAGGCCAGGATTCCTGGCACCAAAAAGTCAACAAACTCGGCATCATCCCCGTAAATTGGATCAGAGGTTATTTTTAAAGGTGTACTAACTCCTTCATCTGTCATGGTGTCGGAAAGGGCCTCGTTAACCGTTTTAACTATGGCCTGTTTTATGTTGGTTATGCTGTCATCACCCATGATTATGATCTCTGCGCTATCTGAATAAGATGTATTTTTTGTCTTTAAAATAGCATTTTTGCTGAAGTCCTCAGGGAATGTAATAACTGCTGATGACTTACCCTCTTTCACTTCTTTTCGGGCTTCATCTACATTACTCATATTTTTGATGTTTAGAACCTCATTATCCAAGTTTGAAATTATCTTTTCTGAAAAGTAAGTGGTTTCTCCCATGGGTGAGGTGAATCCCTGGTCTTGATTTACAATTATAACATCCACATCCTCCACATCTCCACTGAATGCCAGACCAAATATGCACATGGCAAATATTGGTGCCAGGAACAACAAAGTAAGGGTACGCTTATCATTGGCCACATCACGGAATAGTCTGCGGCTCACAGCCATAACACGATGAAATTTCATGGCCTCACCCTATTTTGGGCTTCATCTTTTTTAGAAAATGCGAGGAATGCATCCTCCAAAGAATCCTTCCCACTCTCTTTAAGAATTTTTTGAGGCGTATCTTCGGCTATTAAATGGCCTCTCTTCATAAAACCTATTCGATCACAGTGTCGTGCCTCATCCATATAATGAGTGGTTATTAAGATTGTCACTCCACCTTCCCGTAACTGGTTAAAGTACTTCCAGAAAGAAACTCTTAGTTCTGGGTCAACCCCCACTGTAGGTTCATCAAGGAAAAGCAGTTCAGGCTGGTGGATGAGAGTGCAGGCCAGTGAAACACGATGTTTCATCCCTCCTGAAAGGTTTTCCACCATTTCATGAACCCAATGGACAAGATCGACGATTTTTAATAGTTCTTCTTCTCTTTTTTCCATTTCCGTTTTTTTTAGGTTGAATACCCTCCCATAGAATTTCATGTTCTGGTCCACGGTTAGTCCCAAGTATACTCCTGTTTCCTGAGGCATGTACCCTATCTTTGAGGCGTTTTTACCGTCAGGAATTTTTTCACCCATTACTTGGGCACTTCCTGAGGTTGGGTTGCTGATACTGGTCAGCATTTTGATTAGAGTAGTTTTACCAGCACCATTTGGGCCTAATAAACCATATATTTCCCCTTTCTTCACTTTTAAGTCCAGATTATTCACTGCTGTGAAGTTACCATATTTTTTGGTGAGATGGTTGGTCTTAATGGCGTATTCGTTTTCTGAATTCACATTTTTCACCTTCTATTCATCATGCTAAATGATCACACCAGAAAAACACTTAAAGATTTTGTCACTAATAGAGTATAAAATGAAACAGAACATGAGTTAAGGATTATTGAGAAATATAAAAAAACCAACCAAAAATAACTAAAACCAAGAGGAGGAAAAATTGTGACTTTAAGCAGGAAATCCATGGAAGCACTGAAACTTATGGGGCTCACTGATTATGAAACACGAGCATATGTGGGTTTAACATCTCTTATTTCCGCCACTGCAAATGAAATAAGTTTAGCTACAAATGTACCCCGATCAAAGGTATATCAGGTCCTAAAAAGCCTGGTAGAAAAAGGTTTCATTGAGATGAGTAGGGGAAAACCCTTAAAATTCACAGTTATCCCTCCACACGAAGTTTTCAAGCAATCCAGAAACCATATCCATAACACCATGGAACAGGCAGAAGCAGAACTGAACCTGGTTTATGAAAGCCAGATCCCTCAAGTCCCAGCACCCATATGGTTACTACACGGTCAAGAAAAAATTGTGAACAAAGAGTTGGAAATAATAACACGTACAAAAGAATCTTTGTTCATAATGGGAGGTTTAATGTTTCCAGGAGAGCCAGATATGCTTAAACCTGCTCTTAATAAATCAATAGAAAAAGGTGTTGATATAAAAATGCTCACTGCTCCCTTATGCAGGGTGGATGATGTTGAAGTTTCCACAAAAGAGATTCTGGGAGACTTAGCTCTGAAAATAAAATTTTTCCCTGTCCCATTTATAAAATTTGTTGTAAGGGATAGAAAGGAGATGATGATAGTTTTCTGCAAACTTTCCGGCAATAATGCACTATCTGAAACTGCAATAGCTATATGGAATCAGTATCAGGAATTTGTGGATACCATATCCGGCCTTTATGATTTCATATGGAACACGGACTACTTCAATCAAGACTCCCCACCCATTTTTAAAGGTTAAATTAATATGTATTATATCCATGAATAGAGAAAAAGGTTTAAAAATGAAAGCATTACTCACAGTAACTGGACGTGGTATGGGAGGAGATGCAGTTATAGCTCTCAATATCGCCCTTGATCTTGAAAAACAGGGTGTGCAATGTGAATTTGCGCTTGATCACAATGCCCCAGGATTATTATTTAAGAAAAAAGGAACCCCATGGCATAAGATCAGTATTCCCCAGGCCGGAGGACACTCTGCCAACAAATACACCCTATTAAAAGCCAGTGGAAAATCCCTTTTAGCAGCAAGAGAAGGGGCTAAATTAATCCGAAAGATAAACCCTGACATAGTGGTAGGAATAATTGGAGGTGGAGCAATTATTGGCGCTTTATCAGCCAGACTTGCCAATATCCCATCATTGGGAGTGGTTGCCACACCAACAGACTCTAAAGTCTTGTCTAAACTTACTGATATCATCGCGCTGCCCGAATCACCATTGTTCAGACAGGATATAGTAGAAGAAGTCCAATTAAATTCTAAAACCAAAGTTCATTCCTCTTATTTACCCGTAAATCCTGATATTGTAAGTGGGAATCGTGAAAATGCCGTAAAAACCATGCCTCCAGGTTTCAGGAAGGATTTGCCCACTGTATTATTCTCCTCAGGATCATCCCTATTTGAAAAAATGGCCCAGGCTGCCGGTGAAATAGGCAAAAGACATTTAGAAGCCAACATCCTGGTGGTTGGTGAACCACTTAAAGATGAATTCAGGGAATATCTAAAATCAACACTGAACTTGGGATATGTTGACAATCTACCTGATCTGTACCAACTCGCTGATTTGGTTGTGCTGTCTGATGACGGGCTAATGGTCCACGAAGCTCTGGCATGCGAATTACCGATTATTACGCTTCTTAAAGTTAAATATGGTCGATACCATAACATGGAAGGAATATTCCCAGGTGCAGTGATAGAATGTGAACTGGACAAATTAGAAAATCAAATTCAATATGTTTTGGGGAAAAATGATGTAATAAAAGATAAAAGTAAATTTTATGCTGAATTGATTCAGAATGCTTCACCAAAAATAGCAAGGATAATAAAAGAAAAAATTAAAGAGAAATAAATTGGATTTGATTCTTTCCCCTTATCTGATTCGATTTATCAGAAATAATTTAATTTCATATTGGATTCATTTAACCATATTTAGCTAAAAAATGCAATAATTTGTAGAGAGCATCAGTTGAAGGATGAGATTCGATGAAATCATCAAAATCAAAGGTTTTATAACCATCTTTAATCATTTTTGCCAAGTATGGCATGCTAGTTCGGGAAGATGGTGATATTGAGTATGCTCCAGTAATTTCACCATTTTCTATGTTTGTTGACAGTTTGGTTAGACCAGTATTACCATCTAAGACATTCCAAAACGATCCTGGACCTGCCGAACCTCGAATACGCACATCAAATTCATTCGAAGCCTTTTTAGATTCGGTTTTTAAAAAACTCACCGGATAATAAAGAGTTAAAGACTGAGGTATGAGATGATAATCCATAGTTGAAGATATACCACACGCATTCCTGGCAGCAACCAAACCTTCCATGCGGGCCACTGGAGTGTTGTTTACCGTGTTTACCACGTCCCCAGCAGCATAAATAGAAGGATTACTCGTTTGCATTTGCTTATTTACCTCTATGTGCCCCTTAGATCCCATCTTAACCATGCCTTTTATTATTTCAGTGTTTGGAGTCATCCCTGTCGCCAAAAAAGACAATCCCTTAATCTCTCCATTGGACGTGATGATGTTTTCACGAGTTATCTCATTAACTTTCACGTTTTCATGGACATTTACACCATTAAGAAGATTTTTAACGACATATTCTTTGATTTCATCATCTAAATTCTTTAAAAACTGACCTCTGCATAGTATATTAACATTACTGCCTAACGAAGCGAATATTCCCGCAAATTCAGAGGCTATTACCCCACTACCCACAATATTAAGATTTTCCGGAACATTTTTTAGGTCAAGAACATCTTTGTAAGTAAGGGCATGCTCTGCACCATTTATGGGAGGTATAAATGGCCTGGCACCAGTCGCTATTATGAGTCTATCGTAACTATGTTCCTTTCCATTTGCTACCACATTCTCCTGACTAACCCTTGACACTTCACCAGTGACTATTTCTACTCCAGATTCTCTGGTTTCATGTTTCAATACATTTTCTATTTTACGTGTGACCTTTTTAATACCATCTGCAACTTGTGAATAATCAATTAAGTGTTTTTGAGGGATAATACCCATTTTTTGAAATTTTTCTGAGTCTTGATAAAATTTAACCACATCATTAAAACCACAAATAACCATACAACCCTCATGAAGACAGGTTCCACCAATATGCTTCTTTTCTATCAATGTGACGTTTGCTTCAAGTTGTGCTGCTCCCATGGCAGCTGAACGCCCTGCTGGACCTCCTCCAATAATCACTATTTTCATTTTTTAAATCCCCAAAATCTGATAATTAAATTATTTAGGTGGGTCCCAACATTATCCGTACCCAAGATATTTATATGGTGATGATCATCTATTAAAATAACTAAATTGTTCTGTGATAATCAATCAGAACTTTTTTTAAATACTAAAATGAATTAAATTCAAATTTACTTCAAATTAAGCATAACTCAATCTTATAAATAAGTATAAAAGGTGATAATCTTGTGTATAGCAGCACCCGCACAAATTATAGAAATCAAAGATAACGTGGCCACTGTTGACTTTGGCGGAGTAAGACAACAAGCCAAACTGGATTTAGTTGAAGATGCAGATATCGGTCGCTATGTTCTGGTTCATTCCGGATACGCAATCGAGGTCCTATCTGACGAGGAAGCTCAAGAATCCCTTGAAGCATGGGATGAACTTCTAAAAATTATGGAAGAGGATGCTGAAGAATTAGAAAGTTGAAAAACGTTTTCCGGTTTAATATCTGAATATGATTTTTTCAATCCTTGATTTTTATTATTTTTTTAATGTCCAACATGATCAGACAATGAATCCGTGAATGATATACTAATAAATTGAAACTTTTTTTATTCCAGGGATTTTGAGGAATTTATTAAACATTTCTCCTTTGACTGGTTTTTCCGTGATTATGGTGAGTTTAGGATGTTCTTCGAGTTCAGGGTCTCCAGCATGGGCTTGGCGGATGCTTATATTTTGTTCTGATATTAAATGAGTAGCAGTGGCCAGTATTCCAGGAGTACCTGCTTGGGCTTCTATTTCCACAACTCCAAACCCCAAATCACTAGCTACATTTTTAAGTAGGGCCCCGGCAGGGAATATATTGCCAAATATTGCTGCCAATTCCTGGTCATCCATGATCACATCTACTGTGGCCCGGATAGATCTGCGGTCTACACCTGCTCCCCTAGCTAGTGCTACGTCATTTATTTCCACATCACCACAGTAAATTTTACCATTTTCACCTACTCTGAGTCCTAATTCAATTATTTTACGTGCAACTCCCATTCTCGCTGGAAATTTTTCAAATTTGTGTTTTACGCGATCCCACATTTTATATTCTCCATGATAATTTTCATAGATTAATTTTTGATGAATTTTTTTTATTTTAATGATTTTCTTTAATCTTCATTAGGCATTAGCCATATATTTAGTTTTATGTACATTTATGTACTCTAAAGATTTAAATAATACTATAAAGTATATGAGTGTCAATGACTAAATATGGTGAAACAATGCAAGGTAGTGAATGCTTTTGGCGAATATAAAATCAAAAATCTAGAAGTCAGAAAAACTAGAATAAACTTTGACTCCCCATTTGACCTTTTTAAAAAAATATACTCAGAATATTCCAGTAATTTCCTTTTCGAGTCTATGGAAAGTGATAGTGGCTTAGCAAGATATTCAGTTCTTGGATTCAAACCAGTTGCAACTCTCAAAGCCCACAATGGAATTCTTGAAATCAAAAAAGAAGATGAAAAAGAAGAAATTGAAACTCCAAATCCATTTAATCAGCTAAAAAACATTATTGGAAATGGCAGCACTGAAAAAGGATTTCGTGGAGGTCTTGTTGGATACGTCTCTTACGAATCAGTACGATATTTCGAATCCATCCCCTTGCAAGTAGGACCAACCCCAGATTTTGAGTTCGGATTATTTTTGGACGCCATAATCTTTGATAGACTTCAAAATAAATGTGAATACGTTACTCTGGGAGAAAATCGTCTGGATGAAATCAAGTCAATATCAAGAAATGAAATCAAGAAGGGCACACTAACCTTTGAAGAAAAGAACCATCACTATTCTCAAGATAACTTCCAAAAAATGATTTTTGAAGCTAAAAAAAGAATTAAAGCAGGTGAAATATTCCAGAGTGTTATTTCCAATGCTAAAGAATACAAAATTAAAGGGAACAAACTCCATTTTTACGAAACTCTCCGTAAAATCAACCCTTCACCATATATGTATCATTTGAAGCTGGGAGAAAGGGAAGTTATAGGTTCCAGCCCAGAGATGCTGGTCCGGGTGGAAGGAAAAAAAATTGAAACATACCCCATAGCCGGGACAAGAAAACGTGGAAAAACGCCTAAAGAAGACTTAAAACTTGAATTAGAACTTTTAACCGATGAAAAAGAAAGGGCTGAGCATTTGATGCTGGTAGATTTGGCTCGTAATGATATTGGGAAAGTGAGTGAATTTGGAACTGTCCATGTTCCTGAATACATGAAAATCAAAAAATTCTCACACGTGCAACACATCGTGTCCGTGGTCAGAGGAAAATTACAGAATGATAAAAACTCGTTGGATGCATTTGCTTCCATCTTTCCGGCAGGTACGGTGAGTGGAGCCCCAAAAATCAGGGCCATGGAAATAATAAATGAACTGGAACATATCCCCCGTGGTCCCTATGCAGGGGCGGTAGGATATTTTGGTTTGAATGGAAATGCTGATTTTGCCATAACTATAAGAACTATGGTCTGTCATGGAGACAAGGCAAAGATACAGGCTGGAGCAGGGATAGTCCATGACTCTGTTCCAACCAATGAATATCACGAATGTGAGAACAAAGCCGAAGCCCTTTTTAGCGCACTCAAGATGTCAGGTGAAGCAAAATGATACTGATAATAGATAACTATGATTCTTTCACCTATAACCTTTATCAACTGGTGGGAGAGTTTGAGACCAATATTAAAGTCTTTAGAAATGACAAAATAACTGTCGATGAAATTAAGGAACTCCAACCTTCCCAGATAATCATATCACCAGGACCAGGAAATCCACAGAACAAACGGGATTTCGGAGTTTCACGTGCCACCATACTGGAAGTAGGTAAAAAAATACCAATTTTAGGTGTATGTTTGGGACATCAAGGAATTTTTACAGCATTTGGTGGTGAAATAATCCGAACTGATCCAGTTCATGGAAAACAATGCCATATATATCATCAGAATAAGGGCATGTTCCAGGGAGTTAGCAATCCTCTTCTAGCCGCAAGATACCATTCATTAATATGTAAAAAAGACACAACACCTTATTTTATGGATATAATAGCTGAAACAGATAATGGGATGATAATGGCTATTAAACACCAGGATTATCCCATATATGGCCTTCAGTTCCACTTGGAATCCATTGGGACAGATGATGGTAAAATAATAATGAAAAATTTCCTGGAGATGAAAGTATCATGAAATTCACTGACATCCTAAAGGAGAGTAGAAGAGTCCTGGAAATTAGAAGGAAATATCAACCCCTGAATGAGTTGAAAGAGAATATAAAGAGGGTTAAACTCAGAACCAATTTTAAAAAATCATTAGACAAAGATAATGATGTTTCCATTATCTGTGAATATAAACCAGCCTCTCCCTCACTTGGGAAAATAAGCCAACTCATGGTAAGTGATGTACTTCCCCAATTTGAGAAAGGAGGAGCCAGTGCAATATCAATTTTAACCGAAGAATCATTTTTTAATAGTAATATTGATAATTTGAAACTTGCTTGCAGAATAACCAAATTACCACTACTGCGTAAGGATTTCATACTAGATACCTACCAGATCTACGAAGCTCGAGCTTATGGTGCCAATGCAGTTCTTTTAATGGCAGATATAGTTCCAAATCTTAGAGAATGGATTGAATTATGTAAATATCTTGATATGGATGCGTTGGTAGAGTGTAAAACCATAGATGAAATTCAAATGGCAGTCAAAGCAGGAGCAGAGATAATTGGAATAAACAATCGGGATTTTAATGATTTCACAATTGATTTTAATAGAATCAAGAAGCTGGCCAAATATGTACCTTCCAACGTCACTCTGGTATCTGAAAGTGGAGCTCAAACCTCAAAAGATATTGAACTAATTTCTAGTCTTGGTGCAGATGCCATTCTGGTGGGAACCAGTGTAATGTCTGCCAAGAACATAGAAAAAAAAGTGAAAGAACTGGTATCGGCATCAGAAAAAACCCGATTAAAAAGGTTAGTTAACCCTGTAAGGGTAGTTACATGAGAATTAAAATTTGTGGAATAACATCAAAGAAGGATCTGGAAGTCTGTGAAGAGAAAGGTGCAGATCTCATCGGATTCATTAACATAGAAAGATCAAAGAGAATGGTGGAAATAGAGGAAATTAAAACCCTACTGTCATTCATGAAAGATAGAACTAAGGCGGTGATTGTGATTGAACCCTTTAATATGGCGAATGCAGAAGAAAAAATAAGAAAATCGGGAATAACCAACATACAACTTCATTCTCTCTCTCCAGAGGAAATCAACGAATTGAAAGAAAAATATTATGGAAAAAACGCCGAAAATAAAACTCAAATATCCCCTAACCTGACTATTACCAGAGCCGTTGGAATATCAAAAGTAATTGATAGGGATAAAAGAAGAGAGATTGAAAATTTTGCAGACATCTGTGATTTTCTCCTTTTTGACTATGAAATCCAGGGGAAAACTGGGGGAACTGGTAAACAAATACCTGCAAAAACTGCAATAAAAGCCGCAAAAATTGCAAAAAATCGTAACAAAAATGTTAAACTGACACTTGCTGGTGGAATGAACACTGCACGGATCAAAAATGAAGGAAAACAATTGGAAAAGGTATTTGATGCCTTTGATATTAATTCAGGAGTAGAAATCAAGCCTGGAGTAAAAAATATTGATAAAATAAGTGAATTAATGGAAATTAAACAAAATAACCAGTGATACATCAGTAAAATTTACAGATTACATTAATGGTGATTTAATGATAAATGATGGAAAATTTGGTAAATACGGAGGAATTTTTGTTCCAGAACTCCTTATACCTGCGCTCGAAGAACTTGAAAGAGCGTTTTTAAAATATAAAGATGATAAAAAGTTCAATCAGGAGCTTGATTATTATTTGAAAGAATTTGCTGGGAGACCCACCGTTCTATATTATGCTCGGAACCTTTCTAAAAAGTTTGGATGTAAAATATACCTAAAACGGGAGGACATGCTCCACACCGGAGCCCATAAAATAAATAACACATTAGGTCAGGGCCTTCTAGCCAAATACATGGGTAAAAAAAGGATTATTGCTGAAACTGGTGCAGGACAACATGGTATAGCCACAGCAGTTGTGGGATCACTTTTGGACATCCCAGTTGAGGTTTATATGGGATCTGAAGATGTGGGAAGACAAAAATTAAATGTGTTCCGAATGGAACTTTCTGGAGCCCGAGTTTTGCCAGTCAAAACCGGTTCACGCACTCTTAAAGATGCCATTAATGAGGCTTTCCGTGATTGGGTTGCCACTGAAGATACCACCCATTATCTTATCGGCTCAACCATGGGGCCCCACCCCTACCCAACTATGGTAAAACATTTCCAAAGCATAATAGGTAGAGAAACTCGGGAAAAAATTCTTCAAAAAAAGAATAAACTCCCTGATGCAGTTATTGCCTGTGTTGGTGGGGGAAGTAACTCTTTAGGAATATTTTCAGGATTTATCGATGATGAGGAAGTGGAACTTATTGGAGTTGAAGGTGGTGGAGATGGAGTAGAAACTGACAGAACTGGTGCAACTCTGTGTAAAGGTACCGAAGGAATACTCCATGGTTCATTATCATTTGTCCTTCAAAACTATGATGGACAAATCAGTGCAGCTCATTCAGTATCCGCTGGCCTTGATTATCCCGGAGTGGGTCCTGAACATGCTCACCTCAAAGTCACCGGGCGGGCCAAATATGATTCCATTACCAATGAAGAAGCCCTTGAAGGCTTTGAACTCCTTTCCAAATATGAAGGAATAATTCCTGCACTGGAAAGCTCCCATGCAGTTGCTTACGCAATTAAATACGCAAAAATACCTGAAAATAGGGGTAAAACCATTGTGGTTAACCTTTCAGGACGTGGCGATAAAGATATGTTTTTGGCAGCCCGTGAAATGGGGGTGAAAGTATGAGTGTTAAACCAGTAATTGAAAGATACTCCCAAATGTTTCAGCGGGTGAAAAGTAAAAATGAAGGAGCTTTCATTCCATTCATTGTAGCCGGAGACCCTGATTTTGAAACTGCCTTGGAAATTGTGAAAACTTATGTCGAAAACGGGGCAGATGCCCTGGAGATTGGATTTGCGTTTAGTGATCCAGTAGCAGACGGCCCAACAGTTCAAGAAGCTAATATCAGAGCTTTTAAAGCAGGAATAACCACTAAAAAAGCATTTGAATTTATCAAAAAAATCAGGAAATTTACATCAATTCCTATTGGAATTTTGGTGTACTACAATCTAATTTATAAAATGGGAATAGATAAATTCTACAAAACTGCAGCATATAACGGAGTTAATGCGATTCTTGCAGCAGATTTACCTCTAGAAGAAGCCCAAGATGTGGTTAATGCTTCAGAAAAATATGGGATTGAACAAATTTTTATGGTAGCTCAAAGCACCAGCAATGAAAGACTGGAAAAAATATCACGATTTTGTAGTGGATTTTTGTATGTGGTGGCGGTTATGGGAGTTACTGGAGCCCGGAAAGACCTTGAATTGGGTACAGTACAACTGATAGAACGGGTAAAAAGTCACAGCACCCTTCCTGTAGTGGTGGGTTTTGGAATTTCCAAATCAGAACATGTTAAACATGTTATAAGCAGTGAATCTGACGGAGTAATAGTGGCAAGTGCCCTAATAAATATTATAACTGGAAATTTAAAGGATGAAAAGGTTATGTTAGATAAAATCAGCGCATTCTGCAGGGATCTTAAGGCAGCAACTCAAAAAAAATGATAGAAGCAGATGTGGTTACATGATTACAGAAGGATTGCAAAAAGTGGTTTCTGGGCAAGATCTGACTGAAGAAGAAGCTTATAATTGCATGATGGAAATGGTGAGCGGTGATGCCAGCCAAATCCATATGTCTGCTCTTTTAGCAGCACTTGCCACTAAAAAAGAGTCCATATCAGAGATAACTGGCTTTGTAAAGGCCATGCGCCAAGTATCTATAAAAGTAACTCCCCGATTAGATGAACCATTAGTAGATACTTGTGGTACTGGAGGGGACATCTTCAAAACCTTTAATGTTAGCACTGTTGCAGCGATAATTGCGGCATCATGCGGAGTCCGAATTGCAAAACATGGAAATAGAGCAATTAGCAGCAATTGTGGCGGTGCTGATATATTAGAGGCAATGGGAGTTAATGTAGAGGTAGGTGCCCGTGAAGTGGAGCTTTGTTTGGAAAAAATAGGCATAGGATTTATGTTTGCCCCAAAATACCATCCTGCAATGGGTAATGTCATGCCTATTCGAAAAAAATTAGGCATGCGTACAGTTTTCAACATTTTAGGCCCTCTTTCATCCCCTGCAAATACTGAAATACATCTTATGGGTGTTTTTGACCCAGATTATGTTAAAATATTGGCCAATGTTCTAAAGAATCTGGGTGTTAAAAGAGCTTTAGTGGTTCATGGCTTTGATGAAAATAATGAACCAGCCATGGATGAAATTTCTACCATAGGTAAAACTTTAGCTGCGTTTCTAGATAAAGGAGAAATAGAAATCTTTGAACTCTATCCTGAGGATTTTGGACTGAAAAAAACTACTAGAAAACTTATAAAGGCATCAAATACTCTGGACGAAAACCTTCAAATTGCAATGGATGTATTGGAAGGGAAATGTGAAAAGAAAGAAGAAAAAGCTAGAATGGATTTGAGTCTGGCGAATGCCGGAGCTATTTTATTTCTGGCAGAAAAGGCAGGGACATTCGAGGAAGGAGTTGAAAAAGCCAAAAAAAGTGTTGAAAATGGTGATGCATATAATAAGTTGCAAGAATTTGTAAACGCTAGTATAGATTCATAATTTTTAATTAATTTACGAATTTATGTTTAATATACTATTATTCTATTTTTTGAGACCAATACGAAGGGAATTTAGAATAACTGCAAGACTGAGCCCCATATCTCCAATACCTACTGCCATCCACAATGTTACAAATCCCAAAACTGCAAATAGAGCAAATGAGCTCTTCACCACAACTGATAGTATAACATTTTCCTTAACAACATTCATTGTAGATTTACTTAATTTTATCAAGTATTCCAGTTTAGACAGATCATCATTCATTAGAGCGATGTCCGCAGTTTCAATAGCCACATCTGAACCAGCAGCACCCATGGCAATTCCAATATTGGCTTTTGCAAGGGCTGGAGCATCATTCACACCATCTCCCACCATTGCTACGTTACCATGGATTGTAATGAGTTCATCAATCTTTTTCACTTTATCTTCTGGTAACAACCCATGATAACATTCATCCAAGCCCAAATAAGAAGATACTGCATTGGCAGTGCCTTTTTTATCACCAGTGAGCATCACTGTAATCAAATTTTCCTTTTTAAGAAATTTCACTACATCTTCAGCACCATCCTTTATCTGATCCCTTAGAACAATTAACCCAATGATTTCTTTATTATTTCCTAAAAGAACAGTATTTTTGCCTTTTTCATCATATTTCCTAATTTTTTTCCAAGGGATGTTAAAACCGTTGAAAAGACTTTCACCTCCCACATAGAATATTTGATTGTTTATTTCACCCCTTAATCCAGTTCCAAGCATTGATTTAAAGTTTTGAACTGATTCCAGTTCTATATTCTCATTTTTTGCCTTTTTTCGAATGGCTTTTGCTAGAGGGTGCTTTGAATGTGATTCCAGGGAAGCTGATATCCTCAAAACATCTGTTCTGCTGTATCCATTAAATGACATGATATCTGTGACTTCTAAACGTCCTTGAGTTAAGGTTCCAGTCTTATCAAAAACTATTGCATTCACATTCTTCATTTGTTCAACGTATTCTCCACCTTTTATTAGAACACCGTTCCGGGTGGCGGATGTAATCCCAGAAACCATAGAAACAGGGGTGGAGATTGCTAGAGCACATGGGCATGAAACAACCAGTAAAACCAGTGCCCGATAGAACCAATCATTAAGAGACATTCCAAAAAGGAAAGGGGGGACAGTGGCAATGATAACTGCCATTAATATCATTGAAGGCGTGTAATAATTTGCAAATCTGTCAATGAACGCCTCTGCTTTAGATTTTTTTTCTTTGGACTTCCGAACAAGATCTATTATTTTAGATAGGATAGTGTCATTAGATTTTCGGGTCACTCTGACCTCAAGGTACCCTTCAATATTTATGGTTCCTGCAAAAACTTGATCATCCTGTTTTTTGGTTACAGGAGCACTTTCTCCAGTTATTTGGGATTGATTGACTGCTGATGAACCTTTCAACACTATCCCATCTAATGGAATTTTGTCACCAGGGCGAACCACTACTATCTCATTCAAATTCACATTATGAACATGTACTTCTAACTCTTGACTATTTCTTAGGACATGGGCAATGTCAGGAGCCATTTTAAGGAGGGATGCAATAGAACTACGCGCTCTTTCACTGGCATAGTCTTCTAAAAATTCAGCCACGTAAAACAAGAACATGACTGCTGCTCCTTCCTCACCATGACCGATGAAAAATGCCCCGGCAGCTGCAATAGTTATTAGAAGGTTCATGTTAAAACGAAGTTTTAATAACCCTTTCAAAGCCCCTTTGACTATATCAAAACCGGTTACTGCTACAACAACTAGAAAAATAAGTTCAGCAATTCCTGCATGGTTAAGAAATTTATTAAGATACAGTGCTACTGCAAAAATTGCAGCCGATACAACAATAATTCCAATTGGTTTTCGTTTCCACATGGGTTGTTTTTCTTCAAATATATTGCCCCCGCAACAGTTATGCGTGGCTGTAACATCAGTTTCTTCAGTGCAATGATGGTTTTTTTCTGGCATTTTATTATTTCCTATTTTTCGAGTAGGTGGTAAATATGCTGAATACAAATAATAATCTATGAATGAATGTTCAATTGAACAAATATAAATATTTGTTTTGGTGAAGCCACAGCCAAACATCTAGAAAAAATTGTAGTTTCAATAAATAGTTAAGCACTACTATGAAATTATCATCATAGAATTTTAAAAAGATGTTACCTATTTCTAGATTCGTATAATGCTTAAACCAAAAATATTAATGCATGTTCTGCGTAACTTCTATAATTGCCGGGATAGTCTAGTCAGGTAAGGCGTAGGATTCGAAATCCTATGAGCGATGCTCATCCTGGGTTCAAATCCCAGTCCCGGCGTTGAATTTAGTAAAGATGAGAAATTAAGTTTTTTTATAAATTTTTGGAAACAGCAAATTTATAAATATCAGTAAAATAAATTTTATAAAATTAATAATAAACATCGTCATTATTTTAATATTATAATCTATTTCCATCAGGCAGATACCATGCACCAAAAAGAGTTTTTAGACAATGTACATTGTGGTAAAAATAACTGGTGGAGGTATGTCATAACCAGCTTAACCTCATGGGGAGGTCCATTAATTTTAATTATAATGGCTTTAATTCCTCTATTTATATTTCCCAACAATTTTAAACGAGTAATAATGGCGCCTGGTTCATTTGAAAATTTAAATACAATGTTTTTCTTGTTATTTTTGGGAATTTATTACACATTATCTTTCATATTTTTCTGTTTTTGCACACGGTTTATTCATCATAAAAAACTCATACTGCTTGTAAACACATTTAACAAAGTTAAATGGTTGAAAATTTTGAAAGGGGCCGGATTATGGTTTGGTCTGTTGGGACTTGCATTGTTAATTGAATTAATTATCGATCCTACTATGGTTAAATTCTCTTTGAACCCTTCATTTTTTGTTCTAATAATTTTAAGCTTGGTTATTTATTCAATTCAAGCGTCGTTTGAGGAAATATTTTTTAGAGGATATTTAATGCAAGGAATTGGAATTATAACACGAAAACCAGTAATCCCCCTCCTCATAACCTCTACATTGTTTGCAGTTGGACACTTTTTTAATGGTTCTGATGTTATTTCTGGTTTGGGTATTGTATTAAACATGTTCATGTTCGGATTAACATTAGGGATTATCACATTAGCAGAAAATGGTTTAGAAACTGCAATGGGTGTCCATATTGCTAATAATATCTTTGTAACCATTGTAATAAATAATACAGGTGTTTTTGAAAACTTGCCTTCTTTATTGACTACAGGGACAGATTCTTCCATAATTATTCCATCATTGATTTTAATGCCACTCCTCCTATTTTTTGTATTCCGGAAAAATTGGGATAAATTAAAAATATTATCTAAAAAAAGGTATGATTCCAGTGAAATAACTGAATCAAATCAATTATTATGTTTGAATTGTGAAACAATCAATCATGGTTTTGCAAATTTCTGCATGGAGTGTGGAAAAAATATTAAGGCCAAATACGCTTCAACCGGTTCAAAAACCTTGGCTTTCCTAATTGATTTAATATTTTTGCTATTTATATCTGGAATTATACTGCTTCTGATTATTTCAGTTAATTTAATTAACCTTGGAATATCTGTAGAATTATTGGTCGTTGTATGGATTTTGTTGGATATTTTAGTATTTTTCCTATATTTTATGTTTTTAGATATGAAAGGGCAAACAATTGGTAAAATATTTATGAAAATCAGAGTTGTAAATGAAATAGATCATAAACCAATAACATACCAACAAAGTTTCATAAGAAGTATTTTATTAATTTTAGACTTGATTCCTTACCCCCTGCCAGGAGGATTAGCCATTATTTTCAGTGCTAAATCTCCTAAAAAACAAAGAATTGGTGATATGGCAGCTGGAACTGTAGTGGTTGAAAAATAAGTTTTTTAAATTTCATTAATCCGTAAAAATCTTGAATTAATAGCTACAATAATAGTACTTAAAGACATCAACACAGCACCCATTGCTGGAGTTAATAGTATGCCGTAAGCTGAAAGTATCCCTGCAGCAAGAGGTATGGCAATAATATTGTATCCGGCCCCCCATGCCAGATTTTCAAGCATTTTATGATAAGTCAATCGGGCTAACCTTATTATTTGAAGTACATCCAGTGGATTGCTTCGGACCAATATAATATCAGCAGTTTCCAAGGCGATGTCTGTTCCAGCACCAATAGCAATTCCAACATCGGCTTGAGCCAGGGCTGGAGAATCATTGATCCCATCACCAGTCATTGCAACAATGCCCCCCTCAGCTTGTATTTTTTTAATTTTATCTGCTTTATCTGAGGGTAAAATCTCTGCAAAGTATTGATCTAGCCCTAACTCTTTGGAAACCCATTCAGCCACCTCTTTTTTATCTCCCGTGATCATTAGACATTTGATGTCCATCTCTTTCAATAGGGAAACAGTTTTTTTTGACTCTTGTCGGATGATATCTGCCAATGCCACAGCGATACTCAAAATTCCGTCCACCAACACTAAAACTATGGTCTTCCCTTGTCTGGATAGTTCTTCTACTTCCTTATTATCAATGATATATCCCCTTTTCTCAAGATAACTCGGACTCATCACTTCTATTTTAAGTCCTTGAACTGATCCTTTAACCCCTTTACCTGGAATGGCTTGGAAATTTTCAACAGGATAGTGTTCTTCCACTTCTTGGGCAATTCCTCGGGCAATGGGATGCTCAGAGTAAGCTTCAAGAGACGCAGCATATTTTATAATTGAGGTAGGATCTATTTTATCATCCAATGGGATTACATCAGTGACTCCGAACTTCCCATGGGTTAAAGTACCCGTCTTATCAAAGACCACGGTATTTATATCGCGGGCATTCTCGAAAGACGTTCTGTTACGTATTAAAAGTGCATTTTTTGCCGCTATAGATGTTGAAACAGCTGCCACCAGAGGTATGGCAAGTCCAAGAGCATGAGGGCAAGTTGTTACCATTACAGTTACCGCTCTTTCCAAGGAAAAGGCCATGTTTTGTTCAGTGAGGATCAACCATACGATTAATGTTATAAAACCTCCAGTCAGTGCTATTACAGTCAACCACATGGCAAAACGATCCGCAAGATTCTGAGTTGCTGATCTGCTTTTCTGAGCTTCACCTACCAACTTTATTACTTGTGATAGAAAAGAATCCTCCCCAGTTTTCTTTATTTCAACTTGAATGGCACCATCACCATTAATGGAACCACCTATTACCTCTTGACCTTCTTTTCGATTAACTGGATTTGATTCCCCAGTTAACATTGACTCGTTTATACTGGTCTGGCCCTTTATTATTTTTCCATCTACAGGAATTTTTTCCCCGGGTTTGACCATGACCATGTCACCTACCTTCAATTGCTCCAATGGTACATCCATAACTTCCCCGTTATGCATTATTTTATGAGCATGACTAGGTAATAGTTTTACCAACTCTTCCAGAGCTTTGGATGCACTTATCACAGATTTCATCTCTAACCAGTGCCCTAAAAGCATTATATCAATAAGTGTGGCCAGTTCCCAGAAGAATAACTCTCCTTTATACCCAAAAACTACTATAACACTGTAAAAATATGCAGTGGTGATTGCTACAGCCACCAAAGTCATCATACCCGGATTTCGGGAATGAATTTCTTGATAGATTCCCTTGAAAAATGGGTAACCACCATGAAAATAAACAACAGATGATAAGACAAAAAGGACGTATGAATCACCATAAAACCTCAAAATTTCATGTACCCCAAATATATGCTGAATATGAGGTGATAAAATGAGTATAGGAATTGTTAAAATTAAACAAATCAATAAACGCCTCTTATAATCAACGATCATATGGTGATGGTCATGCCCATTTTCAGCTTTCTTTTTCATTGCATGTCCCATGTCATGTTCTAGATGAGAATTATCCATATTAAGCCCCCCTATTCTACTTTAATTATTTATTATTAAACCTTAAAATTTATTTCCGCCACATAAAGCCCCTATCCATAATAACTGTAAAATTCTCTTGGAATGTGAAATACCTCTCTGACAAGACAGTAAACTGATTTTTTTAATCCTATTTCATTCAAGGATGAAAAATTGATAAAAATTGGCCATATGAACAATGGTATGTTATTTTTATAGAAATTTTAAAAAAAAAATAGTATTATACACTTTTCATATTACATTGCATGTGCTCTTGGGAAAATAACATACTAAGTTACTAAAAAATAGTAATTAATGATAAAATTTGGTGGATGTAATCATGACAATTGAAATAAAAAAAAATCGAAACAAAACAAGTGGCATTTATCCTAGAAAAGGGAAGTTATGAAAAAATTCCCGAAACCTTGGATGAAGTTGTAGGATGGCTTATGACTAAGGACGTTGAGATCCAAATGCCCATATACGGTTTGTACTACAATAGCCCTATGGACGTATCTGAAGACCAGCTTGAATGGGAAATGGGAGCAGCTTTCATAGGGGATTTGAAAGGTGAAGGAAGAATTAAAATCAAAACCGTCCCAGATCACACGGTTGTATCTACTATCTTTAAAGGTCCATTTAGTGAGGCAAATTCAGTTTATGGATCCCTATTTGAATTTGCTGCAAGTAATGGTTATAAAATTGCAGGACCAGTTCTTGAAAGTTATCTGAACAACCCAAATGAAGTGCCTGAAAGTAAACTGTTAACTGAGGTGCAATTTCCAGTTGTAATAAAAAAATAAATTTTTTTCTTATAGGGTTTTTAATACCACCCCCCCCCCTCTTGTTTTAGAATGACATGAGCTGCAATTGGTTTGGTATGACCCCAAAAATAATCACTTCAATATCAACTTTAGCAAATTTCAATGCTTTCCCTATATTTTTCTGATTTAGGTATTAAACTGGCCCCATGACCTTTAATTTTACATTTATATAGTTTAAATTATCATCAATAAATAGGGTCTTGTTTTGTGGATTGATAAATTAAGTATTAATGGAGAATGATGATGAACTCAAATTCAAAAAAAGACATAGATCAGCGCATCGCCATGATTACTGGAGACCCCAAAAGGGCCATCAGGGTACTTTCAGTGCCAATGATAATTTCCATGTTCCTTATCATGGCTTACAACCTTGCTGATAGTATATGGGTTGCTGGTCTTGGTCCTAATGCATTGGCGGCACTGGGATTTACAAATCCTCTGTTTTTCATAGTTATAGGACTAGGCAACGGCTTGGCAGTCGGTGCTACGTCTTTAATTGCAAGATGCATAGGTGCTGAGAAGAAAAAAAGTGCGGATAACGCAGCAATACACTCTATAATTCTTACAATGGTATTTTCAGTAGTTTTAACACTGATAACTTTAATTTTTCTCCGTGAAATTCTTTTATTGATGGGTGCCGGAGAAACAGTCGGATTAGCTACTGATTATGGTCAAATTGTATTCGGTGGGCTCGTATTATTCATGTTTTCAAGTATGGCCTCGGGTATCCTAAGAGCAGAAGGAGATGCAAACCGACCCATGTATGCCATGGCAGTAACGGCTATTTTGAATATAATACTAGATCCCATATTCATATATTACTTTGGATGGGGAGTAAAAGGTGCTGCTTGGGCTACAATAATCTCTGCCAGCATTTCATGTATCGTAATGGTGTATTGGTTATTTTTAAAAAGAGATACTTATATTTCCTTCTCTAAAAAATATTTCAGGGCCAGTTGGAATGTAGTAAAAGATATTTTAAGTGTGGGCTTGCCTGCCAGTGCAGAATCTTTTGTAATGTCAGTTTTGGGAGTGTTTTTAAATTTAATGCTTGTGATTTCTGGGGGAGCAACAGCGGTGGCAGTTTACACTGCCGGATGGAGAGTTGTTAACATGGCAATGATAATACCAATAGGGTTAGGCACAGCAACAGTAACTGTTTCTGGGGCTGCTTACGGAGCTAAAAATTATAAAAACCTATCTAATGCACTTAGTTACTCGACTAAATTAGGAGTAAGTATTGCTTTAGTCACTGCCACAATTTCATATATATTCGCAGGAAACATAGCCAGTATATTCACTTATTCAGCCCAAAGTGTCTTCATGGCACCTTCAATAGCCGCATTCCTCCAAGTGATGTTCTTATTCTATCTTCCTATCCCATTAGGAATCAATGCCAGTTCCATATTTCTTGGAGTGGGTAAAGGAGTAACATCTCTAATCTTAACTGTTTTAAGAGAAGTAATCCTCATATCCTTCTTTGCTTACCTATTTACATTCACGCTGGGCTTTGGATCACAGGGTGTGTGGTGGGGAATAGTTGTTGGGGGAGGAATTGGATGTATAATCGCTTATGCATATGCTAAGATGTTCGTTAAACGTTTAACAGAATTAACATAGATTAGTGAAAATGCATGTTAATCACCAGATTCTTAGCAATATCCGGCACCTGGTTTTGGTACCCTTCCATTTCAGTTTGAAGATTCGTTTCTTCGAAGATAATTACGTACTAAGTGTTTCGCAATGATAATGGCAAGAAAGTCTAGGATCGGAATATATTTTCATCCCATTTTTTTTACAGCCTCCTAAAAGACAAAACCACTCGCTATCCTAATATAAAATTTTTAAAGCTAGAAAATAATTATAACTTCAGAAGATGAATCTGGAAAAATAAAAAGAAAGAAAAAGAAAAAGTTCAAATCTTAGAGTATCCGATTTTTTTACAGTTTTTTATGGCAGAGCCACCAGTCATAACAGGCAAGTTCACCAGTTTTAGCTTTTTCAAGCCTTTCTTTTGATGTTTTCACATCTGTAGCTGGAGGTATGATTACTTCATCACCAATTAGTTGATTTTCTGGCCAGTTGGCAGGCATGGCAACACTGTTTTTGTCAGCTGTCTGCATGGCTTTCACAGCCCTTAAAATCTCATCCATGTTTCTACCTAATTCTTGAGGATAATAGAGGATTATCCGTATCTTACCCTTTTCATCAACTATGAAAACAGCTCTAACAGTGTTAGTACCTTTTCCTGGATGAATTAAGCCCATGGCACTGGCAACTGCCCCTGTGTCTGCGATTACTGGGAACTCGATCTGAACATCTAAGTTTTCTTTTATCCATTCTTCCCATTTAATATGAGCAAATACTTGGTCCACACTAAGACCAATAAGTTCACAATTTAAATCCCTGAACTTATCATACAGTGTCTGGAACGCATGGAATTCTGTTGTACAGACTGGAGTGAAATCAGCAGGATGGCTGAAAAGAACAAACCATTTTCCAGAAAAATGTTTTGGAAGTTCTATAACCCCATGGGTTGTTTGCACAGTCATTTTTGGGAAGTCATCCCCTAAAAGAGGCATTCCTTTATTGTTTTCATTTTCCATAATATCACACCACCTTTTATTTTTGTTAAACATGGTATTAGTTCTTTTCGAAAATAGAACTGTTCGAAAAAGATAATTCCAATTTAAATCATTCCACAGATTTTTCTGGACAAAAATCTCAATTATGAGCGAACCATGCACAAATGTGGGAAATACTCCCCTAAATATCTATTTATAGTTTTAATTTGCCATATATTTATCGATAGACTTTATGATTATTTTAAACCTATTATTTGCAATATATGGTTTTTAAAATAGATCATTTTAATTAATTCTTCTTTGTTGGCTTTATTTTTTGCTTTTTATATTTCTTATCAATGTATTAATATTTAAACCAAAATTATGGCAAAAAGGAGATATTGATGAGGAAGAGATATGATATGATGAGTCTTTCTCGATAAAATTTGGGAACGCATAGAAACAACTTAGAATAAATGGTGAACAGGAAAAGTAACCATAATTAAGGTAGATGCACTTTAATTTGCAATAACCCATGAACTTGCTACCACAAAGCAAATAGCAAAAAATGTGGAGTGGAGTAAGCATCATACCATAACCATTACCAGACTTGTAGAGAAAGATATATTTTTCGCATTGCGGATTAAAAAGATCGTGAAAAGTTTAAGGTGAAAAATAGTTTTAAAAAGAGGGTTTAATCTCTAAAATATCTGATAAAAACTTTGATATTGATAAATTCGTTAAATGTCATTAGACGACAATCTAATGAGAGACGATGGAGTTAATTTGATGTTAAAAAACGAAACCATATGGTTTACTATCATACATACTGCCAATAAAAAAGATATTTACGAATTTGTGAGAAAATTAGATAGTAGTAAAAATTAAAGAAAAAACTAAAAAATTCGTGGCAAAACATAATTTATAGACATTAGGGATACTATGAGAGCAGATGAAAAACTTGATGACCTAAAAAAAGCACTGAAAAACAGGAAATGCATTATCGAAAAACATTCGAGTGTTATGGAGATTACATTTGAAAAATCAGAGGATGCAAACTGGTTTAAAGATATCTTTGATGATTATGAGAAGGAATCTGCAGTTAGCTGTCTAATGTCCATGAGACCAAAAGGTCAAAATTTTCGGCATAAGTTTGTATTTAACATCAAAGACATGGACAAATTCGTGGAACTTTTAAAAAAAGAATAATTGTGTTAAAGCTGACAAATCACGAAAATCAGGGTATCTATTTATAAAAAGACTTGGCATCTATCACCCAACATTTATAGAAGACACTGACGATTTTTACAATGAACCTTATCAAAAAGCTAATCTTCCAATGAAATCCCCAATAATTCTGTACTTATCCATTTTTTAGAAATGTTAATCAGATAAACTCCTAGAACCCATATACCCTATTTTATTCCATTATATTTTTTTAAAAAAAAAATGTACACCCTTAAAAACAGGATATTAGAATTCATTTTTAGAGATTTATTTAATACAATGGAAAATTATTTAAATCAAAAAGGGAAGGTCACTAAACAAGGTTAAAATATATTGATTGGCATTCTCCATTGAAAATCAAGTAAGATAGGGAATTTTTTGAAAAATCATAATATCAGATATTAGTCATTTAGGAGAAGTAAAAATAATTGATTAAATAGACTGGATTTATTTTAATTGAATGGTTTTAAGGAGGAATAAAAGTAAAAAACAATTTCAAGATTCTCAGTGAGATTTTCAAAAAATCATCAGTGGGGATGCTGATTTATGATGATGAAGGAAATTTAACCAATTTAAATAGATCAGCTTTAAAAATCATTAACGTCCATGATAAAAAGGATATTCCAGTTAATAATCTATTTAATAATCCAATATTCCATTTTGAAAAAAAATCATTAATTAAAAAAGGATTATTTAAATTTCAATTAAATCCAAAAAATATAGCTAATTATACTAATTTTGAAAAATCTCAAAATTTTTTAATTGACGGTGTTGTTTCAGTAATAGATTCAGGGTTTTTGGTGCAAGTCCATCTTACTTCTCCAGATAGTAAATCTGAAAAACTAATTTATGATGAAAAAAAATATAGGCGCTTTTTTGAGGATGACCTAACTGGAGATTTCATTGCAACCCCTGAAGGAAAAATATTAGAATGTAATCCTGCTTTTGCAGAAATATATGGTTTTAAAAACCTTGAAGATGCTTCCAATGCAGATATGTCTACATTCAACCTTGAAGACTGGAAAATTATAATTAAACGCCTTGAAACTGAGTATAAAATCAAAAATCATCAAACGACTCACATGAGGCATGATGGGAAGCAAATCCATATAGTTAGCAATATTGTTGCTGTTTTCAGTGATAATACAGGGTTGGATCATGTTAAAGGTTTTATTTTCGATGATACTGAACGTAAAAACGCTGAAAAAGCTTTAAAAGAGAGTGAAAAAAAGTATCATCTTCTTTTTGATGAAGATTTGACTGGTGATTTCATTGCCACCCCTGAAGGAAAAATATTAGAATGTAATCCTGCTTTTGCAGAAATATATGGCTTAGAAAATTGCGAAAATGCACAAAAATGGAATATTTCAGAATCAAATCCATTCGACTGGCCATATATGGTTACAAAGATCAAAAATGAGGGTAAATTGCTTGGTTTTCAAAGTTGGCAACGGAGATCAGATGCTCAGAGGATTCATGTTGTGGCTAATCTTGTGGGAATTTTCAATGATTTAGGTGAACTAACGCAAGTTAAAGGTTATGTCTTTGATGATAGTGAACGCAAAAAGACAGAAGAAAAACTTAATCGAGATAAACTTCAAATGACCGATATTTTAGATAGTATACAAGATGGATTTGTTGTTATAAACAATTTTTGGCATTTAACCTATGTTAATCGCTGCGCTGCAGAATATCTTGGTAAAGATGCGGATGATTTGGTGGGACAAAATATATTGGAAATATTTCCAAAGCTTCACAGAACCGTATATGAAAAAAAAATTAAAATCGCCATGAACAACCAAGAAATCCAACAATTTGAAGCTACAGGAATAAAAAAATCAGATCAAATATTTCATATCAGTGTTTACCCTTGGGATGAGGGATTGTCAGTCCATTGGAGACATAATCCAAGTAAATTATAGAATATTTTAAGGGTTTCCTTCCAATTTGTAAAAATAGGATTAGGATATGATGTTTACAGGGATTTTTGCTTTTTTAATCACTTTTTCTGTGGTGCTTCCCATTATAAATCGTTCCAATCCGTGTTTACCTGATTTGCCCATTATTATTTGATCAACACCTTCTTCTTCTGCAGTTTTCAGTATAACGTCTTCAGGTTTACCTTTTTTTATCATGGTTCTAAGGTTAATGTTTTTACAGTTACCTTGGCATTTTTCTTTTTCTAACCTTTCTTTGAATTTATCAACGGCTTTTTTACCCTCTTCCCTCATTTCTTCTTCTAATTTTTCCTGTAAATCACTTTGTGGTAATGATTTTAAATAGTCCATATCAATTACATGTAAAACTATTATTTTCGCACCACTTAACTCTGATTCAGAAATAGCATATTCTCCAGCACGTTTGGAAGCTTCTGATCCATCTGTCGGTAATAATATTTTGTAAACCATTTTAAACCCCATATCCTTTTTAACCATTTTATAGTTTATTTTTTTTGAAAAATAAATTATGGGTAGAAAATTTTACCCTCTATTTTTATAAATTGCTCATCCCAGTGCTGGTTTTGCAAGAGGGCTCAGTAAAATTATAATGGTTAAAAATACCCCAATTATGACCAATGGGATTCCTGCTTTTAATATCTCTTTAATTTTGACATATCCAGTCCCATAAGCCATAGCCACTGTTGGATCTGCCATTGGTAGCATGAAGGATAGTGAACATGCAATTGCCACTGGCACTGCATAAGTCCCTATGGATAATTCCTGTGCTTGGGCAAGTGTAACTGATAATGGTACGAGTATTGCTGAAAGTGCAATGTTTGACATTACTTGGGTTATGACAACTGCAATTATCATCAAGACTACTATTATAAGGAGTGTTGATGGATCGCTACCCAATAATAGGACAATATCATTAATAAGCCATTTTGCAGCACCAGTTTTTAGTAGTGCAGCTCCAAGACTTAATGCACCCCCAAAGAAGATAATTAATCCCCAATCTACTCCAGTCTGCGCATCTCTCCAATCAATTACTTTGAATATGAAAAATAACACAGCCCCAATTAAAGCAATAGAATAACTGTTCAGTCCAGTCCAAGTTGTGGTAACCCATAAAAATATGGTAAATAAGAGTAGGGTTACAGAAATTTTTTCAACTTTTGTCATTGGACCTAATGAATCCATTTTGTTAGATATGGTGTCCATTCCACCCATTATTCCTTTAACTTCTGGTTTGAATAGTTTTCCCAGTAATTTCCAAACAACAATAAGCATGATTATAGCTAATGGAAATCCGAAGATCATCCAGTTAACAAAAGATATTTGGGTGTAGGCTGCAGCCATCAGGTTAGGAGCAGTTCCAATTTCCGTACCGAATCCACCAGCCAGGGACCCATAGGATGCACCAAGAACCATTGCTTTTGCAAAGTTACTTTTTCCCTTTTCAGGATCATTAACACCCATTAATGGAATAATTTCCTTAATAATAGGTAGGAGCATTGCAAACGCCACAACGTTTTCAATCCAGGCAGATAAGATCCCTGTGGAAAACACAGCCACAAAAAGGCCACGATCAGGACTGGTTCCAAACTTGTTAAGCATGACATAGGTTAAACGTGTAGCTAATCCACTTTTTCGGATTGCTTCAGCTATTATGAAACCTCCAATCATGAGGAATATGATGGGATTTGCAAAACCCACAACAGCAGCATCAAAGCTTTCAACACCAATCATGGGTTGAATAAAGAGGATTATTAATGAAGTAACAGCCAAATGAACTGTTTCAGATGCCCACATTATTATGGCAAATACAAGTAATGCAATTGCTGCATGCCCAGAATAGCTTAAACCTTCCATGGGGATTAACATAACGACTATAAATGAAATTATCGCCAAAGGTATTCCCCATTTTTTCAAGTTTATATGCGTTTTCAAAGCCTCCTACATTTTTACTGTTTACCTAGATTTATTGGACATATAAACATATTTTATAATGATTAATCATTTTATTACATATATCTAATTACTAGGGATTCAAGGAAGATAAAAATGATTTTTAAGATACAAATGAAGTTTTATTTAATAAATTTATTCTTCAACTTTTATTTTTATACCAAGTTAATTTTCTATTCTGTGGGTTATTTACCATTGATATTTCCGTTCCCCCAAAAAAATAGGATCAGATAGATCAATTCAAGTGGATAGTTTTCGTGGTGAATTCTCAAATTACACCATTTTCAAGATAACATCAGAATCAAAGTGCCCTGATGGTGTTTTATACAGATTAGTATCTGTTTGAGGGGAAAAAAGCAAAAAATAATAATTTAGGATTTAATCAAATGATCATGTCTATATATTATTGATCAAATAAATTTAACAAATTCTTAATCCATCAAGATAATAATAATTTTAGGTGTTTTATAATTGAAAAAATGGATTACTAGCAATGGGTGCATGGTTTATCAGACTTCTGAGGGTAGGAGTAATTCTTACTTAATTTTTGATCAGGATGTTTCAATTTTAGTTGATACTTCAATTAAAAAATCGAGAAAACGATTATTGAAAAAATTGGATACGTTCTTTGGAAAAAATAAACTATCATATCTTGTTTTAACTCACAGTCATTATGATCATGTTGAAAATGCAGCTATTATTAAAGAAAAATATGGAGCTAAAGTAGTAATTCAAAGTAGTGAAGGGGACAATCTAAAGCAAGGAACCTCTCTAATTCCCAACGGAACAAACATCTTAACTTGTATTATTGTGGGCGTGGAAAGGAAAATTAACAGAATTGCCAGTTATGAAAAAGTTTCTCCTGACATCTGGGTGGATGATTGTTATTTTCTTAGTTCCAACTGTTACTTAATTCACACCCCAGGCCATACAAAGGGGTCAATGAGTTTGATTGTAGATGGAGAGATTGCACTAGTTGGTGATGCCATGTTTGGAGTCTTCAGTTGGTCTGTTTTCCCACCATTTGCGGATGATGTGCCCATTATGATCAGAAGCTGGGAGAAACTTCTGAAAACTGATTGTGAAGTTTATTTGCCAGGTCATGGGACTTCAAACAGTAAAAAATTATTAAAAAAACAGTTTGAAAGACATATATTGAATTAATGTTTTTTTTATCAAAATTGTTGTATTAATGGAGCGGAAAATATGAAAGAAGGAAAGTTAGCCCTGGCCTCTTGTAGTGGGATGAGCCCTCATGGTCTTATCACGAGAGTGGCTTGTTCGGACATAGTTGAAGAATCAGATCAACTAATTTCTATCTGTATGGGTGCCACATCAGCAGATAAAGAAGTTTTCAGTGACATTATAAAAAAATTTCCAATAGTGGCAGTGAATGGTTGTGATGCGTCTTGTGTGGATAAAATATTAAAACAAAAAGGAGTTAAAGTTGCAGAAACTATTAATGTCCTTAACATCTTGGATGGGGAAGGTTTAAAGCCTAAAAATGTCTCAAGACTTGATAGAGAAGGAGAACGATGCGTTAATGTGTTAAAGAGAAAAATAACCAAAAGTGCCGTTGAAAAATATTGTTAGTGAGTTAAAATGGAGGAGTATCTCTAAACCATTTCACAGAATCTTTTATAGACTCTTTCATAGGACGTGGATTATATCCTATTTCTTTTTTAGCTTTTGAATTGCTTATGTCACAATTACTCAACAACACTTCCATAGAATAGCTGGTGAAAAGTGGTTTGTTGTCTCGGTTTTTGTAGTATATTGGAGCTATTTTTCCAACTGTGCTGGCCAACCAATGAGGGATTTTTAGCCAGGGACGTTTTATTTTAGTAATGTCTTCCAACGTTATCATGAGTTCCTTTACAGTAATTTTTTCTCCAGATAAGATGTAGATTTCGCCGTTTTTACCATTCTGACATGCTAGAATTAATCCTTGAACCACATCTCTAACATCAACAAAGTCATATGCTCCATCGATATAGGTTTTCATTGCTCCATTAGTATAATTTAATACCAACTGCCCCATTTGAGATATATTGTAATCATAAGGACCAATAACTCCACTCGGACATACGATAACTGCATTTAAACCCTTTTTAACACCTTCGAGTACTTCTAATGATGCAATGGCCTTGGTACGGTCATAACCACCCCTGGAATGTTCTGGTTCGAACGAACATGTTTCGTTGATTTCAGTTCCGTGGGGAGGTTCTTTCAGTGCATGAACAGAACTTGTGTAGACTAAACGCTTTATATTTTTCTCCAAGCATGCTTTAACCACATTACGGGTTCCTTCTACATTAACTTGATAGAGAAGCTCATCTTGCCCGGGCATTATTGAAATCATCCCAGCCAGATGGAACACCACGTCTACACTATCAAAAATAGGCAAAATTGAATCATAATCCGTTATGTTTCCTTCCATGTTCTCAATATTCAATCCAGAGAGGGGTTTAATATCATCACCCGGAAGGGTTATCACTCTTACCTTTCTTCCCCCAGATGTTAATTTTCGTACCAGGACATTTCCTATGTGGCCAGTCGCACCAGTAACCAAGATCGTCATGTTTTCCACTATTAATCAATTTATGGAGTAATCCTAATTAATTTTTCTGATCTGAAAATTTAAAATGATGGGTAGTGGGAATTTTTTAAATAAAAGTAATTTTTTTAATCAAATCATCTGAGATTTATGATTTGAAATCAAGATAATTTGAATAATAAACCCGGATCGGGTATTTAATTAATCATAACTATCTGGTAAATTGTTTCATAACTTCTCGGGCTGCCTTTGTTTTAACAAGAATAGAAACCTTCATACCTTCTTTAAGGACAATATCTGGTTTTGGGATTGTTATATCACTGTTTTCGTATACTGCAACGATTATGAAGTCTTCAGTGGGACTAATATCGCCTATTTTCTGGCCAATGACCTTTTTATTTTCTAATTTAAAATCAAGTAATTCGGCATCACCCTTCCCCATAACTACCAGATCAGCAATTTTTGGCCGGATTATTAATTTTTCCACATAACTAGCCGCGGTGATCTCTGGGCTTATAACTGAGTCAATTCCTACTTTTCTAAATGCCTCGGCATGGCTGGGTTCACTTACTCTGGCGATAATTTTGGGGATCCTGCATTCTCTCACTAAGATGCAAGCGAGGAGGTTTGCTTCGTCATTTCCAGTTGCTGCCACGAAAACATCTGCACTGGATACATTGGCTTCTTCCAGGGTTTTAGTATCAGTACCATTGCCGCAAATAACCAGAGCATCTAGTTCAGCAGCGGCATTGGAACATAAATTTTCATCATTTTCAATTAAGGTAACATCATGACCATCAGCAATCAGAAAAGAGGCGAGATTCAAGCCTACTCTCCCACCACCCATTACAACCACGTACATCTTAAAACACCTCTCAGACCAATAATAACATTTTTAATCGCCATAAACATAAACATGTTCCGTTAAAAATTTTGAAATATTAGTTTTGTTCAATGATCGTTTTCAAAGAGAATAACACTGTTATGAATTACCATTAACCAGATTAAAAGCTTTACATACACCTAATTATCAATTATCCATGCCAATAACCTCAATTATGACATTTTTCAGTCTAGTTAATGTAAATCTTAATTAATCGTGTTTTAAATTATATGAATAATCATAAAGAGGTTTAATAAAATTTTTTTAGACTCGTAAAGATAGGACCTACATGCATATAAATTTTCCGAAGTTGTGTAGTAAGTCCATTTTCTTGGAAAAAAAACAAGTTTCAAGTTCCCTGAAACCAACTGACATTATTTTGCAGATAATAACTTAAAACTTTTTTTGTGTTGACACATATTTTTGATGATAAATTCAGTGTTAGGGAAATCATTCAATGTCATTTTAATCAAAAAACCAGCACGCAACATGTACCTAACCAACTTTATGATTTATTCCCAATTGCCTCGATAAATGTTTATTTTGTTTTGAAGGCATATATTGGCACGAAATTGGGGAATTGTTAATAATGATCTTTAATTTTAGGATGTGAAGTTATCAAAATAAGTTATAATATGCCTTGATTTATTAATTCGCCGTCAGTTCACCTATTAATAAAATAATTTATATTTTAAGTAATGCAAGGGTAAAAAAAAGAACATATCATTGATATATACGAAAATAATAGTCATTATTAGTGAAATCAGTAATTTAAGATGGAGCATATCTTTTTATTAAACTGCTCCGTGAGGATGTTGTTGCTTCTTCAGTACTATAGTATTATCTGCTGAATTTTTCAAAGCAATACTGAAGCCTGGTTCAGCACCTATAACTAATGTTTCTTTACCATTTTCTTTTGCAATATTAATTAGTGGTAAAAAATCAGTATTACGGGTCATCAGTGCAACCACATCAACATTAGGGTTATGAATAGCTTCAAAGGCTTCCACAGCCATTTGAACATCAATATCTCCTGCAACAATAATAGGAGACATACCCTGATTAACAATGGCTTCTATGAGCTTATCTGAGGCGTACTGGTTAAGGAAGACCTTTCCGACTTTTATTTTCCCATAATCTACAAGTAATTCTTGCACAGTATCCAGATCAAAACTGAATTCTTTCCGTAGCATGTTCGGACCATCAACTAACAAAGCAATATTTTTTGAACTGGGTTCTACTATTCGGGGAATGTATTCTTTAAATGAACTTAATTTTTCTAGATTACGCATTTTTTCTCCTAGTTCCCTTTAGATATTGTGAACCAAGTGTTAATATTATTTTTAATATTATTAATATATTATGGATTTCTTAATATTGTTTTCGTAAATAATTCTTGAAATGTTTCCATCCACTGATGTCTTTTTTGTATAAATCGTTTTTGCCACGATTAAATCAGTATTCTTCATTTAATTTAATTTTATTCAAGTATAAAGAAGAATTAATCTATTTTATCTAATCCAGAAGATAAATAATTATGCCCAAATTAAACCCAAATATGAACTTAACTTAAGAACTTTAATCATATCTGGCTAAATATCATTTTTCGGATGGAAAAGTCATTTTTGACTAATTAAAGATAATAATTTGAAGTTTCCAGTCGGAGAACAAAAAGTTAAAAAAAATAATAAAAACACTTTTTTACAATTTAATGACTGGAAACTGCACTTCTGTTAGAAGTTCGCTTTCTGGAACTTCTAGTGGACTGTTAAGATATATTTCAGTGACTGGGCCTACAATATCATAACCGTTTTTAACTGCGTAATCTGCCACAGCATGAATCACTGGCCCGACTTCAGTATGGGGTCCTTTATAGACGGCTGCTAGTACAGTATGTTCTGGAACTTCTTTAATACCTATTTTACCCTCAGGAATAGCTACTCCTTCAAATGAAAAACCAATTTCATATTGCAGATTTTCTGTAGGAGTATCTTCGGGGCTGTTGAAGTAAGTCCCATAAACTCTGCCAGTCGTTTGAAGACCTTTTTCTGAAAGCCACTCACCCACTTCCTGCATAAGTTCTGGAATTTTATCAAAACTTCCCATATAAGGAATATAAGCAACCATCGTTTCTTTAATCCTTTTTTCTAGTACTTCCATGTTTACACCTTGCTTTACATATTTCCTATTTATTCTTGTATTTATTGATCACGTTTTTTTTATTTCTGTTAGGCTAAGATTTAAATAAAATCAAAATGATACAATTCACAACTTTCAGAAATTACTGAAAATTAAAAAACATATAATAAATGGAGGGTGTTCAATGAATCAAGTTATTGAAACTATAAAAAACAGAAGAAGTGTTCGTAAATACCAAAAAAACCAGATAAAGGATGAAGAACTGGAAAAAATACTTGAATCAGCCATACATGCCCCTACTGGACATAATGAACAGCCATGGCACTTCACTATAATTCAAGATAAGGATTTGATAAATCAAATTAACAAAGGTGCCAAAGAAGTGATGAGCAGAATGGATGTAGAATGGATATCTCAAATGGGGCAAACAGAAAACCTCCACATATTCCATCATGCCCCCACTGTCATAATTGTTTCTGCACGAAAAGATGCAGTCACTCCCATACCAGATTGCTCAGCTGCAGTGCAAAACATGCTCCTTACAGCAGAAAGCATGGACATTGGGTCTTGCTGGATAGGATTTGCTAAATATCACTTCTTAAAAATTGAAAACATGAAAAAATTTAGCATTCCAGAGAATTATGAAGTCCATTTCGGAGTATCTTTAGGTTACAAGGTCAAAAAAAACCCAAAACCTTTGCCTAGAAATCAAAATGTATTTAATTACTTTAGATGATCCTCAAATCTAAAATTAATTACATACATCAATGGAAATGATAATTATGGCAATAAATTATGATTCCCCGAAAGAAGAATTCAAAAAAGAATTATATGACAGTTTTAGAGCTTTAGATATAGATGATCTTCCTTCCAAATTAATGTCCGTAATTCAAAGTGAACCAAATGAAATATCTCTTGGCAAATTATCAAAAATGACTGGTTACAGCCTTTCTGCATTAAGCACCACCCTTAAATCCATGGAAGAAAACAACATGGTTAAAAGGTTTAAAAAACCTAAATCACGCAAAATCTATGTTTATATGGACAAAGATTTAGTAGCACTCTACACAGAACTCCAAAAAAAACGTCATCGACATGCTTTTCTCCCATTTCTCCAAACGATCCCACGAATAATTCAGAAATACTCTGAAAGAGAAAAATTTCAAAGTGAAATTGAAATGCTGAATGATTTCAAGGAACAAATGAAATTCTTAGAAAAAGAAAACCATGAATTCATTGAAAAATTAGAAAAATGGAAAGATTTAAGGGGCAAATAAATAATCAAAAAACATAATCATGTTTTTTATACTGAAATCCTGACAACTTTGACCATGGAAAAAAAGATTTTTAAAGACTTTTTAAATTTTTCAATTGATTTATCAGCTTATCCGACTATGAAACTCCTGTTTATCCATAAAAAAATTTATTATAATCAACATGGTTCTTTTAATATGTTGTAAGTAAACATATTATATGGGGGATAAAAATGGTTAGTATCAATAAAGATGCATCAGTGTTGGCTAGATCTGAAATCGAAATTGATGCAGATCAAGAAACTGTGTGGAATATCCTGGCCGATGTTGAAGGGTGGCCTAAGTGGAACCCTAATGTGAAACAGTGTTTAGCTCACGGTGAACTGGAATCCGGAACACAATTCCAATGGAAAGCTAGTCTGGGAAACATTACATCCGTACTGCAGAATGTTGAACCACCCCATCTTTTAGCTTGGACTGGGAAAATGATGGGTTTAAATGCCATCCACATCTGCAAAATTGACTTTGTAGATAACAAAACAATCGTTAGAACTGAAGAATCATGGGAAGGTTTGGTGAGTAGTGACATGCATGATAAGTTGCAGGAAACCTTGGAAACGTTGCTCCAATCCTGTTTAGAACATCTCAAAACAGAAGTTGAAAGATTATCTAACTAATAATCTGATATTTGCAAATTTAAATTTTTATCAATAAAACTCATAAGAATGGTTAATTTTCCTTTTTCTATACACTGAAAAGTTACCATCAATAAAAATTGTCCTAAAAATTGAATTTTTAATAAGGGTGAAAAACTATGGAAAGAGATGTTATCAAGATTAATGAAGAAAAATGCAATGGTTGTGGTGTTTGCGTTACCGGATGTCCCGAGGGCGCTTTGCAAGTCATTGATGGTAAGGCAAGGTTAATTAATGATCTATTCTGTGATGGTTTAGGAGCTTGTATTGGCGAATGTCCTGAAGGTGCTATAGAGGTTGAAAGAAGGGAAGCTGAACCATATGATGAACGTGAAGTTATGAAAAATATTGTTAAGGCCGGGCCTAATGTTATAAAGGCTCACTTACAACATCTTCAGGAGCATGGTCAGGGCGAACTGGTAAATGAAGCTATAGAATTTTTGAAGGAAAATAATATTGAAGTTCCTGACTACGAGGAAAAACCTCTGGCTTGTGGATGTCCCGGTTCAGCAACCCAAAATTTGATCCCAGATGAAACACAATCAGAAGAACCAGTTATATTACAAGCCCAACTCCAGAATTGGCCCATTCAACTACAGCTTTTAAATCCCAATACACGTTATTTTAAAAATGCTGATCTTTTAATAGCTGCTGATTGCACCCCCTTTGCCTATCCAAACTTTCATCAAAAATTCTTAAAAGGTAAGATTCTGATAATTCTATGCCCCAAACTGGATAAGTTTATTGATGGATATATTGATAAGTTAACTAAGATTTTCCAGAGACAAGATATAAAATCCATTACCATTGTGCGCATGGAAGTTCCCTGCTGCTCAGGTATAGAGGTTATAGTCAAAAAAGCCCTAGAAAAAGCTCAAAAAGACATAAAAATCCAATATATTACCATTACAATAAATGGGAAAATAAAATAATTAATGGATTTAAAGCCCAAATAACATGGATCCAATTTAAGTACCTGTTTGTTGGATTCATTCAAGTTTAAACAATTCATTGTACTACTGTTACATTTATTGGCAATTCATTTAAAAAAAAAATCCTAAAGTTACCGTGCCGAACAATAATATATTTTCAAATGGCAACCATGATGCTTATTTTAAATATTGATTTTTCTTTTTAGAAATCCTCCGAAATGATTTTTAAGAAAATATTTATCACGTCCTAATACTGTACAACTTAAAATTTAAATTAAATTAAAAATCTGTGATAAAAATTGAGAAAGTTTTTTAAAGAAAAAAAGATATTATTACGTTCCAAGATCACATCATAGCTTTGTTCAGGCACTTTTTTGCAAATTATATTACAATTATAAAAAATTATCGAAGCACAATTTTGTCGTGGGCAACTATTATTCATAAAAACGGCAAATAAACCAATTAGATCGAATAAAAAGATTTATACAACTTCTTAATAATATTTAGAGCATATACATGATAATTTTATTTCAAAAAAAAGTTGATTTACAAGATTTAGATCTTTAAATCCAGTGCAAACTCGATGCAAAATCTGAAGAGGGAAACTAAAAGATGAGTACTGTAGAAGTAGAAGTTCTGCGTAGAGAGGCTGTTAGAAAAGAAAAAAATGAAATTGAGCAGATCAGAGAAAAATACAGGAAACAGCGAAAACAGGGAAAATATACTAGAATCGTTGATTTAGAAAGGCAAGCTATTATGCAAGAAGCACAAATACAAGAAACCAAAGAAAAAGAAAAAATCAGACAAAAATACCAAAAAAGAAAAAAAGAAGGTCAACTTAAAACCAAAAACACCCACACTAACCTGGAAAGAGAAGCTCTCATACAAGAAGCACAAATACAAGAAGCCAAAGAAAAAGAAAAAATCAGACAAAAATATAGAGAACGGTTCAAACTTCAAGAAAAAAAGACCACACACACTTATCCAGAGAAAATTGATCTTCCTAACTCCAGTAAAAATGAGGTTGTGGATGAAGAATTAGTTGAGAATACTATTTTTGGTGAAAATGAAGCATTGGAAACAATTGATAGGTCTGCATTAATGGAAAAATTCAATTTAAAAGATGTTCAAGAGGATGATGTTGATCATATCTTACAGAATTTTGATAGAACAATACTCGATGAGGATGTTGAAGAAATAGAAACACAATTAGCGGAAAAAATTAAAAATTCTTTATTGTCCCATGAGAAAATGGAATGGGTTAATGTTCTGGTCTTTTTTAATGAAGAAGAACTGGAAGGAAGTATAAAGATATTTGCAGAATATGTTGATGGTGGCCTGCTGACTCGTTTTAGATCTGATGATATTCAAAGATTAGAATTGGAATTAATGCAACTCGCACTATATGACGTTTGGGATGTTTTCACTACATTGGGAGTGAACATTGACGACCTTGAATCAAAATTAGATATTGAGGTTACATTGGACCGGGCTTGAATTATCAGAAATTATAAACTTAATTAATTATTCTGTTACTCATTTCATTCAAACTATCATGAATATTTATTTTACTTTTATTTATAAAATGATTAGGCATTGGTACCATTTCCAATCCTGTATCCTCCTTAAAACTTAAAAAATATACCAATTATGAATAGTTACAATAAGTAAATTCATTAGATATAATTAATGAGGAAAAAATGAATTATTTCAGGTAAATTATGGAAACAATTTATTCTTGGAATAAAAATGACACAAGCCCATTAAATCATTGCACAACCCTATTGACTAATTTTTTTTGAATTATTGTTGTTGCTCCAAGTTCCTTTAAGGTTTGAGTGAAGGTTCAATAAAACGTGCTAAGTCATCCCAGAATTTATTTGCTGAAATTTTCCTAGCATCCAATACCATTTTAAAGGTAAATTCAAGGTTAAGCGCATTTATAGCGAGAGTATTAATATATATGGACATTTCCACAGGATCCAAATCATTGCGGAGGGTTCCATCCTGAATTCCAGCTATTATAGCCTCTACCATAAGTCTCCACATCCCAGTTCGTAAGTCCACAATCTTTTGCGCATCTTCATTATCACTCATCTGGAACCTTTCGGTTCCGGTGTAGCAGTAAATACGGAAATAATCAGGATGTTCTTTGAAAAATTCATAAAGAGCTTGTATCATTGACATTACTTTACTATAGCCATCAATATTCTGATTTGAGCATTTTAAATACATTTCATATAATATTTTAACTCCGTAGAGGTTCACTGCGAAAAATAATGCTTCTTTGTTCTTAAAATAGTAGTAGAGAAGTGCTTTGTTAACTTCTGCTTCCTTAGCTATTTCATCCATGGTTACATTATCGTACCCTTTTGCGAAGAAAACCTTCTCAGCAGCGTTAATGATATCATTTTGTCGTTTTTGTTTTTCCCGTTCCCTTCTAGAAGTGATAGACATGGCAACTTCACCTTTTTATCCCAATAAGTATATCTGATATGATTGCTTAAAAAATTAGCTTTGATGATATTAAAAAAACCAACATTTGGTCCATCAAGGTGAACTCTAGTGATATAGTACCAGAAATCCTTCGTTAAATTGAGATTGAAGGCAAATAATATTTATCCAATTTTTTTTATTATGTAGAAAACTTTATATAATTTTAACTACAATTTAAATATTAACTAATAGTTAAAAATTAACTGACAGTTAAAATGTGAGGTGTCAAGAATGGTGGAAAAAAAATCCGTGAGTCAAGAATGGCCACAAATAGTGGGGGACTATGTAATTGGTGATGTAGAAAGTGCCGTTGCAGTAGTTACTCTTGGCTCTCATATGGAAGATATACCTATCAAAGCAGGGGCAAGCATATCGGGCCCCCTACATACTGAAAATTTGGGTATAGAAAAGGTTGTTGGGAATATAATCTCTAATCCTAACCTTCGATTTTTGTTAGTATGTGGAGCCGAAGTAATGGGGCATATAACAGGCCAGAGCATTAAATCACTTCATGCCAACGGCGTTGACCCTGAAAAAGGAAAGATAATTGACGCGACTGGAGCCATCCCATTCATAGAAAACATGCCTCCTGAAGCCATACAACGGTTCCAAGAACAAGTGGAGTTAGTGGATATGGTGGATGTAGAAAATTCCAATAATATCCAATCCCAAATCCAAGAATGCATTATCAATGATTGCGGAGCTTTTGAAGAGGAAACATTGATATTAGAATTGCAAAATAGCCCAATCAACGAAAAAGATCAAAAAACACTTGAAAACACTTGAAACAATTTCAACACGTATTCCATTAACTACATCGTAGTGTCGGCCGAGCCTCTGAATCCTGGGGGCCGGCCTGAACTCCTCCATAAACAAAATGTAAAATAATTAAAATTTCGTTTTTTTAATTTAATTGTAATCCATAATATTATAAGATCATTTTGGATAACTATTTCTTTTCATTATCTAGAAAAAAGTAGAAAATAGATATATATTACGCCGGGACAGGGATTTGAACCCTGGAGGAGCCATGCTCCACGGGATCTCAAGTCCCGCGCCTTACCTGGCTAGGCTATCCCGGCATGTGAGTTAATTTTGATCAATCCTTTTAAAGGTTGAGTTCGGCACTACATGATGATATATTTCGTCTTGTTTGAAAAAATGAGATAAAATATGAGGGTAATTTTTTTAAGCTGTTGTTTTCAGCTGTGATTAGTGTTTATGATTTAACTACGTAGTTCTATTTCTATGCTCACATTGTCAGGCACATTGACTTTCATTACTTGTCTCATTGCCCTTTCATCGGCTTCGATTCCCACCAGTCTTTTGTGAATTCGTAGCTCCCATTTTTCCCATGTTGCTTTTCCTTCACCATCAGGCGATTTTCGGGTGGGTACTACTAATTTTTTAGTAGGTAGTGGTATGGGTCCTGAGAGATCTACGCCAGTCCTTTCTGCGATCCTCTTTAGTTGGTCACAGACATAGGCCAGTTTCTCTGGGTCGGTGCCGGTGAGTTTGATTCTAGCTTTGTTCATTACTATATTCCTCCATTAAAAAGAAAGAGAAGGTAGTGTAAACTGGTATGGATCCAGTCTACCTTCAATTAAATCTATCCCAACTTTATTTTGCTGGCACCAAATCAATACACATACCAGCAGCAACAGTTTGACCCATATCACGGATTGCAAACCGACCCATGTGTGGTATGTCCTTGATCTTCTCAATGACCATTGGCTTGGTAGGTTTAACCACAACGAATGCAGCATCCCCTGTTTTCAGGAAGTCTGGGTTTTCTTCTTTAACTTGACCAGTTGCAGGATCCAGTTTTTTCTGGAGTTCCAAGAATGTACAAGCAACTTGAGCAGTGTGACAGTGGAACACAGGAGTGTAACCTACAGTGATAACGCCAGGGTGCTGCAGAACTACAATCTGTGCTGTGAACTCCTTAGCAACAGTTGGTACATTGTCAGTGTGTCCAGCAACGTCACCACGCCGAATATCATTTTTACCGACTCCACGAACATTAAATCCTACATTATCACCAGGTTCTGCTTTATCCAGCATTTCATGGTGCATTTCAATGGATTTAACTTCCCCACTTGCTCCCGGTGGTTCAAATATTACGTTGTCACCTTTTTTCATGACTCCAGTTTCAATCCTGCCCACAGGCACGGTCCCTACACCAGTGATGGAATATACATCTTGCACTGGCACTCGTAGAGGTAGGTCGGTTGGTTTTTCAGGTGCAGTGAATTCATCCAACGCTTTAACTAGACTTGGTCCTTTATACCAAGGAGTGTTAGGAGATGCTTCAGCTATATTATCCCCTTCAAATGCAGATAGAGGTATGAAGTTAATGTCACTTGGTTTGTAAGCCACAGTTTTCACTAATTCAGAAATTTCTTCTTTCAGTTCGTTGAATTTTTCTTCACTGTAGTTCACCAAATCCATCTTGTTGATACCAATGATGAGTTGGTTGATTCCCAATGTTCTTGCCAAGAATGCATGTTCCTTGGTCTGAGGCATTACACCATCATCAACTGCTACCACAAGAACCGCAGCATCTGCTTGTGAAGCACCAGTGATCATATTTTTTACAAAGTCACGGTGACCTGGGCAATCCACAATGGTGAATTCGAATTTGGGAGTGTCAAATCTGGCATGTGCCAGGTCAATGGTCACTCCCCTATCTCTTTCTTCAGATAGTTTGTCCATAACAAATCTAAACTTGTTTTCTCCTTCGGATAACTGTTGTTCAGCGATAGATCCGGATTGTAATAACAGGTGCCCCACTAAAGTGGATTTACCATGGTCTACGTGTCCGATAAACGCCAAATTCATGTGTTCTTTTCCTTTAGCCATAATTATTCCTCCAATAATAATTCTCTTACTATGATTATTTAGAGAGCTTACTAAGCGCACTGGTTGAATTTATTAGTTCCTCTATTTAAATTAACCAGTATATTATTTTTGATCTGGATTGACCATGTCAATTTATGGTTATGTTTTATCCAGATTTTTATGGTATTCTCAATGCAGAGAATACTACCCAAAAAATTAAGGGGTATTAATATAATTATTATTAAAAATTTGATTTTTTTTATCCCAAGTAATGTTCAGGACCATAAGGCTGATCAGATAATCCTTTACGTTGCCTGATCTCCCGTACTATGGTATTTTGAAGTTCATGTGGAAGTTTTTCGAACCCTGCATTCTCTGTTGACCAGAGACACCGACCTTCTGTTGCTGACCTTATATCTCCTGCAAATCCAAACATTTCAGCCACTGGTACCTTTGATTCCACTGTTGACATGTCTCCTTCCTGACCCATGTCCAAAATTTGACCTCGTCGGTTCTGGATCTCACGAGTGGCTGATCCCATATAATCTTGGGGCGTGTTGATAAATACCTTCTGTATAGGTTCCAGTAGTGCAGGTTCAGCCATCATTATTGCACCATAAACTGCTTTTCTTATAGCTGGTAGTACTTGTGCTGGTCCTCTGTGCACGGCATCTTCGTGTATCTTGGCGTCCATGAGTTTGATCTTGATTCCCATGACTTTTTCTTTGGCTATGGGTCCATCATCCATGGCACTTTCGAATCCTTCCAATAGTAATTCTTTGATCTCATCCAAGTACTGTATACCTCGAGTCATGTTGACGAAGATGCTCTTGTCATACACATCCCATACTTTTCGAGCTTGTTCTTTGGGTAATCCGTATTCCTGGAATGTAGGGATTAATTCTTTTCCTTTAACTCTGCCTTCCTTAATATTTCCATCTACAATTGCTTGATAGACTGGTTCGTCTAATGGTTCGATTTTTATGTAGAAACGGTTGTGTTTGTTGGGTGATTTTCCTTCCACTGGTCCGGCTGTTCCGGCGATGGTTTCCCGATACACCACAATAGGTTCGGAAGTTTCAATTTCTACACCCTTCTCATTGATACGATAAGCAATGATTTCCAAGTGAAGTTCACCCATACCAGCAACCAGGTGCTCACCAGTTTCTTCATTGATTTGCATCTTGACAGTAGGATCTTCCTTCCCAACCTGCCTTAGTACTTCGATGAGCTTGGGTAAGTCTTTGGTATTTTTAGCTTCAACAGCAACGGTGACTACTGGTTCTGAAATGTGTTCTAATCCTTCGAAGGCATCGATTTTACGGTCCAGGTCACAGATGGTTTCCCCGGCAACGGCGTTTCTAGCTCCAGTGATGGCTACGATGTTTCCTGCAGGTACTTTATCGGTATTAACTCGTTCTGGACCGAAATAGACTCCTACTTGTTGGGTTCGTGCTTTAGCATGACTCCCTACCATGAATATTTCGTTTCCCTTCTCTAATGTTCCCCCATACACTCGTCCAGTGGCTATTTCGCCCGCATGTTTGTCTATACTCACGTTAGTGACCATAACGGCTAGTGGACCATCAGGGTCTGCGTTAATCATTCCTTGTCCTTCTGCACTTTCAATGTCACCAGACCAGATGCTGGGCACCCTGTAAGGCTGGGCTTTGTTGGGGCTTGGTAAGTGCTCAACTACCATCCCCAGCAATACTTCTGATAATGGTACTTTTTGGGCTAATTCTTTCTGATTTTCATTGTTACAGTAGTCAAGGATGTCTTTAAAGTTTATACCAGTTTTTTGCATGATGTCCATGTTTATGGCCCAGTTATGATAGGCAGATCCGAATGCTACACTTCCATCTTCGACTTTTACTTGCCATTCTTTTTTAAGCTCCTTAGGAGCCATATTGCTGATTAATTTATTAGCATTGGCTATAACTTTGATGAATCGTTGCTGTAGTTCTTGAGGATCTAATTTCAGTTCATTAATTAACCGATCAACCTTGTTTATAAATAGTACTGGCCGCACATTTTCTTTGAGGGCTTGGCGCAGCACAGTTTCAGTTTGAGGCATGATTCCTTCTACAGCACATACCACTACAACAGCACCGTCCACTGCTCTCATAGCACGGGTTACATCTCCCCCAAAGTCAACGTGACCTGGTGTGTCGATGAGGTTGATTAAGTATTGACCATCCTTGTATTTGTGCACCATAGACACGTTTGCCGCGTCGATGGTTATCCCTCTGGCTTGTTCTTGTTCATCAAAATCAAGATATAACTGGTCTCCAGCCAGTTCTGAGGATATCATACCTGCGCCTGCTAGTAGGTTATCTGATAAAGTTGTTTTTCCGTGGTCAATATGGGCCACAATTCCGATGTTCCGGATGTAATCCGGTTCGTACATCAATTCTTTGATCTTATTGATCATTCTAGTACGTCTACTCAAAACAATCACCTAAAAATAAATTTTAAGATAAAATAAATAGGTTGAGTTTATGGCTAACCCCTTAGTGGGCTGATCTGGCCACTCGCTCTTTTTCCTCCTTTTTACTTACAGAAAAACTCCTGGTGTCTGCTTCTGCTGCCAGCATGAGTTCTTCTGCCAAACATTCTCCAGCGGATTTTTTCCTTTTGAAAGCTGACTGGAGTGCTCCCTTAGTTATGAAACCAATTGCAAGGTCTACCCTACGCTGGGGTGCTATGTCCACTGCTACTTGGTAACCAATTCCTCCGTATTTGATACGAGTAGTTTCTTCCCGGGGTGCAGCATTTTCGACAGCTTTTACCAAGATCTGGATTGGATTTTCCTTAGTACGTTTATTTATAACCGTGAAAGCTTCTTTTACAATGTTATAAGCCTTGTTTTTCTTACCTGAGTTCCTTTCGGTTCTCATGATCTTATTCATTAATCTTTCCACAATGGATACTCTTGATTTGGCGAACTGTCTCTTGACATGCCTCCCCATGGTGTGGGGAACCATTATTTCGTCCAGACAAACATAATTGACCAGTCCCAGGTCTTCTACCTTGACTTCTTCCAGTTCCCAACTGTCAAATACTTTGAAGCTCATATCATGACCTCACTTATCTTACTGGTTTTTCAATTTTACCCTTAACCATTTCTTCTAGGGCTACGTTGTTCACCTTACTGACCTTCCATCGAACTCCGGGGATATCTCCCACAGATCTTCCAGATGACCCACCTACTCCTTCGATAACTACTTCGTCATGTTCATCTATGAACCCTATAGCCCCGTCTCCAGGTGCAAATGCTGTTATCTGTTTACCATTTTTGATGAGTTGTACTCTTACACATTTTCTGATGGCGGAGTTTGGCTGTTTAGCTTCAATTCCCACTTTTTCAATGACGATTCCCCGTGCTTGGGGTGCACCTTCTAAAGGGTCGGCCTTCACATCCAGCCCGAATGCTTTTCTCTTATATTCTGTGTCTTTCCACCGAAAGTTTTGTCGGTTTTTTTTAAGCTTTTTTGCTGCAAATAATCCTGGCAATGGAATTCCTCCTTGTTAACATTAATACGATGACTATTCCCTGATCAGTCCTTTTTTTGGGTGTTTCCCTGGATCAGGGATTTATTGATCAGTAAAATTAGATCGTTGTCGGTTTTCACTATTTAATAATTATATTATTTATATTGTGCTGCCTTTTGGCCAGTATTCGGGCTCTTTCTATATTTTGCCCACCTTTTCCAATAGCAGTTCTTTTATTTCTTGAATCAGCCTCAATAGTCGCGATTTTCTCTCTGTTTTCTTTTTGAAGTATTCTTATGCTTCTTATTTTGGCAGGAGCTACCAAATTAGCTATAAATTCTGCAGGGTCGTCAGAGTGTTCAATTACCTCCACACCCTTGTCTACAGTTTTCTGCACCTTAGCGACAGTGCTTCCTTTTTTTCCTATGGCCAGACCCATATCTCCTCTTTTTACCAGGAAGGTGATCTTGCCATTTTCATCATCCACTAAGCAATCTTTGACTGTTGCCCCGGTCATGCTCTCAAAGAGAGCTATATACCTTATTTCATGGGTGCTGAACTTGATGGTCACAATCTTACCCCACTATCTCTAATATGGTGGAATCTCCAGGATCAGTTACTACCATGGCAGCTACAGTGAATGGTTTTCCACACACTGACCCTAAATCAACGCTGCTGCCTTGGAAAGTGTAAACTGGGATCTCTGATAATTGGGAATACTGCATCACGTCTTCTGTTACCTCTTGTGGGCAATTTTCAGAGATAATGACTAGTTTCCCTTTACCAAACTTCAAGGCTTGGATTGTTTTGCTAGATCCCAGTGTGACATTTCCTGTGTCTACTGCTACTCTAATTCCTCTATCTACGTCCATCGACTGCCTCCTATTTCTCATTCATGATGACGCCAACTGATCCTGTTCCCAGTGGTATTGGCTGCCCGATTATAATATTCTCTATTATTCCGGTAAGATGGTCTATCTCACCTCTGATACTGGCACGGAGAAGGTGTTTGCCCGTTTCTTCAAATGATGCTCTGGCCAAAACGCTTGCCTTTTCTCCGCTGATCCCATGACGGCCAATGGATTTAACTATTCCATCAGAAGTCATCATATCAGCCACCAGCATGATGTGTCGCACATCTACAGTGAGTCCTTGTTCTTCCATAGTTGTTTGGGCTTCGTGAATAATGGCATTTCGTGCGGCTTCTATTCCCAGAACTTTTTCCACTTCATGTATATCGTTGGTAGTTGTTCTGACTCGGTCCACACCATCCATTTTCAGGACTGCCCCCAAATTTGAACCTTCAGTATGAATAACCCATTCCTGTCCCTCTTTACGGATCACGACCTTCCCTATGTTCTTAATTCCACTTATCTGGAGATCGCGAACCTTATCAGCTAAAAGTCGGAGTTCTCTAATTGCATGTTTAGGATCAGTAATTTTAGGTTCAAAACTGAGTAGGTTGTTATTTATTTCTACACTTTTAAAAGTTTTCTCTATCTTGGCAATAACCTCATCATAGTTAAGTCGTTTCTCCTTAACTTGATCTTCATCTATCTCTATGCTCATGTTCATATTTGCATAGTTTACATTTAAGTCCTTGAGGATGTCATTAAGGGTTATTTTACCTATCCTATTGGCAATGGTTCTTACGAACTCTTCATCACTGGCATTTTCTTCATCGAAGTATATTGCCATAGTTGGCGTGGATATCTTCTTACGTGCGTCCACAATCTCGATTAATCGTGGCAATCCTAGGGTCACGTTAAGTTCTGCCACTCCTGCATAGTGAAAGGTACGCATGGTCATCTGAGTACCTGGTTCTCCCACGGACTGGGCAGCAACTGTACCCACTGCCTCACCAGACTCGACTTCTGACCTTATGTAGGCCTTTTTGATTTCTTGAACCAATTTTTCCAGTTCTTTATCATCCAAATCATGTTTTTGGGCTGCTTCAGCTATTTCTTGGATTAATTTGTCTGGAAATTTGGTTTTTTTCTTTTTGGCCACCTTTTCAACTTTTTTTATATCCACAAAACCACCTGAATCCATCTGTGAGTAAATTCTATTATATTATTTTTTTTAATCATTAGTCTACTTTTGATTGATTATTTACTTGACTTGGCTTTAATTCTCATCTCTTCAATCAATCGGTCGATATCGGCAACTTTCCCATAGTCACTTTTGGCAGGGTCTATTCCATCTTCACCGTAGTGCGTTTGTATGACCACTCCTCGGTTGTCCCTTACTGTTCCATCGGTACTTACTGAGAGATCTTGCAGTGCATTTACCAGTCGACGCTGCATGTAACCACTTTGAGCTGTACGTATAGCTGTGTCTACTAATCCTTCACGCCCTCCCATAGCATGGAAGAAAAATTCAAGAGGATCAAGGCCAGTTTTGTAACTTGAACGGACAAAACCACTGGCTTTTGCACCAAGATCACCTTCTTGGAAGTGTGGTAGAGTTCTTTTACTGTAACCTCTCTCTATTCGACCACCACGAACAGATTGTTGACCTACACATGCTGCAATCTGAGTTAAGTTAAGCATAGATCCCCTAGCACCAGTTAATGCCATTATAACCGCATCATTATCCATTCCAAAGTAACTTTCAGCTATTTCTCCTGATTTGTCCCTGGCTTCTCCTAAGACTTGCATGATCTTCATCTCCAATGTTTCTCTAAGACTGCGGCCAGGTAGTGCTTCCAGTTCATCATCACGGTAGGCTTCAATTAACATTTCCACTTTTTTTTCAGCCTTGGAAAGTAGCTCTTCGATACGGTCCTTTGCTTCTTGAGGTATTTCTTCATCAGCAGTACTGGTGGTAAATCCACGTTTCATTATCCCAGAAATGGCCAGTTTGGTGGCTGAATCCAGGAATTGTCTAGCCCGGTCAGTACCATACTCTTTTACAATTGAATCCAATATTTTGCCTGAAAATGCACCATAAGCTTTTTCATCTATTGCTCCAAAAATCAATTCTCCCTTTTCTATGATAACATAAGCATCATTTTTACATTCTTCGCGAAGACATTCATCACATTTACGACATATCTCTGCCCGGTATACCATGTTAAGATCTGTGGGAAGGAGTAAACTGAAAACTTCTTTACCTGTCCATTTTTTATTTTTAGGTTTTGGCAAAGGTAACTGAGATTTTTTAATCATTTGGAACACTTCCTCCTCCTCGAAATTGGATCCCTCCCTGGTGAGTAAATATGCTCCAGATATGTGATCATGTATTCCCCCAATTATGGGCCCACCGAAACGCGGTGATAATATGTGTTCCTGGACTCTCATGAGAGATTTGGCTTCGGCACGTGATTCTTCTGTTTGGAATACGTGCATGTTCATTTCGTCTCCGTCAAAGTCAGCGTTGTATGGTGGACAAACACAAAGGTTGAGTCTGAAGGTTTTATGAGGTAATACTTTTACTTCATGAGCCATCATAGACATTCTGTGCAATGATGGTTGCCTGTTGAATAAAACAATGTCTCCATCCATTAGATGTCTTTCTACAATGAATCCTGGCTCTAATTTCTCAATTATCGATTCTTTGGTCTCATCATACACCCTAATCTTTCTCTCATCAGGACGGATGACATAATTAGCCCCAGGATGTTTATTAGGGCCATTCATGATGTATTTTTTCATTTCATCCATGTTCCATTCAGTGATATATATGGGTACTGTGACCTCTGTAGCTATCATGTGTGGAACACCTACTTCATTGATACTTATGTTTGGGTCAGGAGATATTACTGTCCTTGCTGAGAAGTTTACCCTCTTACCTGAAAGGTTACTTCTGAAACGCCCTTCTTTACCCTTTAAACGTTGAGCAAGAGTTTTTAATGGCCTTCCTGAGCGATGTCTAGCTGGTGGAACTCCAGAAGCTTCATTATCAAAATAAGTAGTAACATGATATTGTAACAGCTCCCATAAGTCCTCAACGATTAGTTGTGGCGCTCCTGCTTCCATATTTTCCTTTAAACGCTGATTGATACGTAATATATCAACTAATTTGTGAGTTAAATCGTCTTCTGACCTTTCACCAGTTTCTAGAGTAATAGAAGGTCTTACAGTCACTGGAGGTACTGGCAGTACAGTAAGTACCATCCATTCTGGTCGTGCCACCTTGGAATTTATTCCCAAGTACATATAATCTTCTTCTGGGATTTTTTCCAGACGTTCTCTCACTTCGCTAGGGGTGAGTTTGTAGTTTCCTTCAACAATTGAAACAGGTTTATCAATTTTGACATCTTCCTGTTCAGTTTCACAATCTGGACATTTATCTCTGCGGGCAGTGGTGTAAACTTCCTTCACCAATGAAGTTATGCTTTCTTCATTCTGCAAACGGGATTCAATTCTGTCTTTGAGGTCAATTTTCTCAGTTTCTGTTAAAAGAACTTTCCCACATTCACTGCATGTTGAACGTAAAATTTTGTGAATTGTATCTGCAAATCCTACGTGGACCACAGGTCGGGCCAAGTTAATGTGACCGAAATGTCCTTGACAATCCCCTCCTTTTGAACCACATGATCGGCATCTTAATCCTGGGTCGATAACTCCCAGTCTTGGGTCCATGAGACCCGCTTCTATGGGGTATCCATCTTCATCGTAGGTATCTGGAGTCACGATTTTAGTGACGGACATTCTCCGGATATGTTCCGGCGATAGCAGGCCAAAGTTGATCTGTGCGATCTTCTTTAAAATTCCTTTCAAACTCACTCTCTCCTCTGTTTATATTTTTATAAGACCCTTATTCTGTTTGATATGATTATCAGGCTTTATCCTCAAGAACTAGTTTAGGGAATATGCATAAACTCTTGAGTTCGTCCAGTAATAGTTTAAATGCATATGATATTTCCACGGGAAAACTGTCTGAGTCTCCACAAATGGGACAGAATTTTTTATCCCTAATACGATCATATATGGCTACCATTCCACATTCACCACATATTATAGCCTCATATTTATCAGATTCATCAAGCAACCTTTCTTTAAGGGCTAATGCAGCACCATGCGCAATTAAACAATCTCTTTCCATTTCTCCGAATCTGAGACCTCCTTCACGGGCTCTTCCCTCGGTAGGTTGTCTAGTTAGAACTTGTACCGGACCTCTTGACCTGGCGTAAACTTTATCTGAAGTCATATGGTGTAATTTCTGATAGTAAGCCACACCCACAAAAATCTCAGCTTCAATTCTTTCTCCGGTAATTCCATTATGTAGGGATTCCCGGCCAGCGGTCTCAAATCCATTTGCTTTTAAGAGATCCATTATTTCGTGTTCGTGGTTTCCACTGAATGGTGTTCCATCCATGCGTTGTCCTTCCATACAACCTGCTTTACCAGATAACATCTCCAATACTTGTCCTACAGACATCCTGGAAGGGATGGCGTGAGGATTTATAATTAAATCCGGTACCACTCCTTCAGCAGTGAAAGGCATGTTTTCCTGAGAAACAATAAGACCGATAACTCCTTTTTGCCCGTGTCTAGATGCAAATTTATCTCCAAATTCTGGTTGCCTCTGGTCTCTTACTCTAATTTTGGCCAATTTACTTCCTTCAACTGTTTCAGTCAGCAAAACTGCATCTACTACTCCGTGTTCCCCGTGTCGCACGGTGACTGATGTTTCTCTTCTTCGCTCAGCCACTGTTCCGAATTCATCGATTTCTTCCAAAAAACGTGGCGGGGATGTTTTTCCAATGAGGACGTCTCCGGATTTGACTTCAACTTCAGGGTTGACTATTCCATCTTCATCTAAATTACGGTACACTTCTTCAGATCTGTAGCCGCGTACCATGTTTTCAGGTACTTCAAATTTGTCTTCCTGTCCTCCAGGATATCTCCGTTCAGAAGCTTCGTAAGATCTGAAAAATGATGATCGGGCCAAACCTCGTTCAATAGATGCCTTGTTAAGTATGAGGGCATCTTCCATATTGTAACCCTCATAAGACATAACTCCCACTACAAAGTTCTGACCAGAAGGTCGTTTATCATATTGAGTGGCGTCCATACTTCTTGTTTTAACAATAGGAACTTGTGGTTGATGTAGTAAGTGTGCACGAGTGTCTGTTCTTAAATTGTAGTTGGAAACGTAAAGCCCCAAAGCCTGTTTGGTCATTCCTGCTTCCATAGTGTTACGGGGGGAGGAGTTGTGGTTGGCGTAGGGTATGATCCCAGCACATATTCCCAGCATGGTGGCTGGATCTATTTCTAGATGAGTGTGATATTCATTAATTTCATCTGCAAACATTGCAATGTAGGTATTTTCTTCTTCTTCCGCATCCAAGTATTCAATTATTCCTTCATTTATCAGATTTTGCCATGTCATTTCTCCATCAGCAATTTTCTGCACATGTTCATCTGTTAAGAGTGACCCGCCGTTTTCCACTACTATTAGTGGTCTTCGGGTTCTTCCAGGATCGTTGAATACGTATATTTCATTATTTTCAGGGTAATGAGTGATATTCATCTCATAGGAAACTTCACCAGACCTCCTTTTCTGGCGCATTTCCTCCATGAACCCTTCAGGATCGTCACAAGTTCCAATAAGCTTTCCGTTAGTATAAACCTTGCATTTTTTCACAAATTGTCCCCCAGTAACTGGCTTTTCATATTAAAATAAATTTAAACTCCCAATAATTCCTTTTTTTTAAATATAATTAAATGAGGTTGATTCCCTTCACTTTTTTAATGACTGCTTCTAGTTCATCTGGATCTGAACCCTCGGATATTTTGGCCAGTATAGCCAAGTTTTTCACCAAACCACAGTTGGGTCCCTCAGGAGTTTCGTTGGGGCATATCTTCCCAAATTGAGTAGGATGCAAATCACGAGCTTCAAAGTGTGGTTGGCTCCTTGATAGGGGAGATACGACACGTTTAAGGTGTGAAAGAGTTCCCATGTAACTAGTACGATCGAGCAACTGACTTACTCCTGCCCGTCCTCCAACCCAATTTCCAGTGGCAATGGCATGTTTAATGTTCTCAGTCAGAACATCAGAACGTACCGCTTGCTTAACTGATGGTTCTTTGCCTCTTGCTAAACTCCGTTCAAGTTGATAAGTCATGTCACGGGTTAAACTGGTAAATGCTACTCGGAACAAATCTTCCATGAGATCTCCGGATACACGTAGTCGTTTATTGGCGTAATGATCCTTATCGTGCGGGTCGCGCTCATCAAAAATAACTTGAAGAAGCATTTCTGTCATTTCAGCCAAATATGTGGCTTTTTCAGCCCTTTTATCTGGTTCCACACCCATATGAGGTAATAAATAGCGATCTATGACATCTTCTGCTCTTTTTATTCTGTATTCTTCAGTCATTCCTTTAGCTACTCTGTTACCAATGTATTTGATGGCATCGTAGGTTGTAGTAATTTCTGAAGTTTGAATATCATCTATAAGTAAGAATTGTACATCATTTTCTTCCGAAACACTGCTAACCAGATCTACATCTTTTTCAAGACCCAACGCACGTAATAGAACCACTAATGGTATTTCCCCCGGCACATATGGGAAGGATATTCTTAAAAATACCCCTTTTTTTCGTGGTTTTCGGTATTCCAGAGTGATTCTTGCCCTAAAACCACTTTTAATCGATGTTACAATGGCTCTTGCCCTGCGGTCTTCTTTTTCACCGATTCGTTCCAGAATTATCTTGTTGGGTGCAATTTCTTCCATGGTTACAATGGCTCTTTCTGAACCGTTAACAATGAAGTATCCTCCTGGATCCTGGGGGTCTTCTCCATTTTCTTCAAGTTCATGGTATCCCAATCCATTTAAGTGGCAAATGTTAGATTTGAGCATCACTGGAAGTTCACCAATATACACTTTTTCCAGTTGTGGTTCTTCTTCACCCTTACTCAAAGCCATGTCCATGTACATGTGGGCCGAGTAAGTGAGATTTCTCAGTCTGGCTTCTGTTGGGAAAACCTTACTTTTTGATCCGTCTGCTTCTTTAATGTAAGGTTTCTTTATTTCCACTTTACCAGTTTGTATGCAGTATTCTCCCTGTTCAAGAACTATTGGTTCGGTTATGTCAATTATGTCCTGTATTCGATGGTTAACAAAGTCATTGTATGATTTTATGTGATGGTCAACCAGTTTATATTCATCAAAAAAGGTATCAACAAGTCCCCAGGCATTTTTTACCATTAAATTCCTCCAAAAACAATTCATACCCCTCCATTACATAACACCAAAAGTTTGGGTCCTGGTGGTTTGGACACTATATCAACTATATATATTATTTCATAAATATACACAGTTTATGTGTCGGTGCGTAAAGGTAAGGAATTATTCGTATTATTCTCGTATTTATTCAATTCACTTTTCTGGCTAAATTTCCTAAATATTAATCTAAAACCAAACGATATGTTTCAAATTTTCCAGCAGTCTGGCTTTTTCTGGTTATCTTAAGAATATCCCCTGATTTAGCTTCTATAGCCTTTACAACTGGATCATCTATTTTTATTTTTGGCAGCTGTTCAGGATGGATATCAAGTTTTTTTAATACTTTTTTAACTTCAGATTTTGACAAAACAACATGATCTGGAACTAGTTCGTGTTTTAAGATATCCTTCTTCACCATTGAATCCTCCAATTAAAATTAGAACGGGCCCGACGGGAATTGAACCCGCGACCACTTGGTTAAAAGCCAAGCGCTCTCCCAGACTGAGCTACGGGCCCTCTAGAACGCCCTGGCCGGGAATTGAACCCGAGTCGCGGGCTCGACAGGCCCACATGATAGCCCCTACACCACCAGGGCAACTTTAGCAGAACTAGAGTATAGTGGTTTATGATATGATTCTTTATATACTTTTCCATTTCAATGTCTATGTTATTAAGGCTTGTTAAGTTTGAGGGTTTTTCAAATAATCACTCGTTAAGTGCATTATTTTAAACCTTAACAAATTCCATTGAACTAAATCATTATATGTAGAATATTAAGTCCCGCCTGCCGGACTTGAACCAGCAACATTCGGATCTACAGTCCGACGCTCTGC
>ENA-UOOK01000441-UOOK01000441.1-fermentation-metagenome-genome-assembly--contig:-NODE-441-length-54474-cov-6.277403_pt1 | contig 54474 bp, 49 predicted proteins | sample MGYA00245777_ERZ724023 | MGnify/ENA primary metagenome ERZ724023 (study PRJEB28704, sample SAMN03018312) | fermentation metagenome | biome: anthropogenic terrestrial biome; feature: soil; material... | reverse complement strand
AGAGGCGGGGTTTCCGCGGTACCACTCTAATTGCCGCATTAAAAACACAGCATCTCATTTCGTATAACGGCATCTCCCGTTTGGGTTGCTACTCCCAAATGCTCCAAGGCGGGTTCAATATACAGCGGGACGAAAACATTTCACCTTCTGTTTTCTCTCTAGAGTCCTTAATAATTTACTATTCCTATTCACAGCACTTATTCAATTAAAATACACAAAAAACCGCCTCATAAGAGGCGGTTTCCCGCGGTACCACTCTAATTGCTGTATACAGCATCTCATTTCATATAACGGCATCTCCCGTTTGGGTTGCTACTCCCAAATGCTCCGAGACGGGTTCAATATACAGCGGGACGAAAACATTTCACCTTCTGTTTTCTCTCTAAGATCCATGCATATTTAATAATTCTCATCTTAGCAATTTATAAATTTATTTTATATTGATATATAATATATGCCATAGATTTCATTTTGTCAACCACTTTGCATAAATTATTTTTCCCTTTCTCTGCTTTCATATTTTTTAAACAGCTTACTGCCTATAAAATTAATAAGTAGTATAAATAAAATATAAATAACAGACTCCACAGGTTTTTCAAAAAATGAATTAACATTTTCCCCTATAAATGCAAGAGATAAAAGCATAATAAATTTAGAGGGAAGAAGAGCCGCCAAAAAATGTTTGGTGTTCATATTTGCAAGAGCAGAGGCACCGCTTATTAAAAAAGACGGCGTAAACGGAAAACAGTACAGGAAAAAAAGGACCGTTAAATTGTTTTTCTTAATCTTTTCTAAAATCTTTTTATGCTTGCTCTTCTGTATTTTCTCTTTAAATTTTTCCCCCCCAACCCTTCGAATCAGCAAAAACAAAAGAAAAGACCCTAAGCAGTTTCCAATCCATGAATAAAGATACCCGAAAAAAAAACCAAAAGCCGAAACATTTATTATAACAAATGCAATCAAGGGCAATATGGGGCAGAATGATTCAATGACCGGAAGCAGAATACCTGCCACCGGTCCTGCATTTTCCACATATTGTAACAAATTGTAAAAACTTATATCCATTCAATCTCACCATGACTTTATATTTAATATGCCCCATTTTTTAATTCTGATTTATTAAGACTTGATTATTTTCAAATAAAAAAATATAATTAAATTATCGTACGTTAAAAAGAAATTGAAAGGATAATGTTATGAAATATTTTATTGGAGTTTCTATACCCAAAAACTATAAAAGTAAAATAGAAATGCTTAGAGTTAAATTTAGACTTTTTACAACAGAACCACATATAACGATAGTTCCGCCTCCGGCATTGCCGGATGAAGACATATTTATCGAAAAAATCATCGAAATTTGCAAAAACACTATGCCGTGTTAATCTAAGCAGTCTGGGGCAATTTGGCAGCCGTGTTTTATATGTGCAGGTATATTCACCGGGACTAATAAATTTATATGATAATATTTACAAAACACTGAATTTAAAAAAAGAAAAACGGGGTTTCACTCCTCATTTAACGATAGTAAAACAACGTCCCAAAAAACATCCGATTAATATAGAAAAAGCTAAAAAATTAGCAGAAGTCCGCCTTAGTCCATACCCGGAATTTACTTTAAACTCGATAACAATTTATTATCAGCCAAAAAAAAGGTTCATCTATATTCCATACATGGAAATACCACTTGGGCAATAGAAAAACGCCCTTCTATCCAAGTTGATTTCACAGGGCGGATTTCAAATTTTTATAACATTGATGCTTTCGCTGTCAAACAATTATATATAAATGGATCACAGATCGACTGTCAGCTCAGCCTTTCTTCTATAAATTTTACCAGCACATCAGCGTAAAGTTTCAGTTCCTCAGGATTTTTTCCTTCAATCATGACCCTTATCAAAGGCTCTGTTCCTGAAGGTCTTATGAGAACTCTTCCGTTTCCATGAAAGTGCCCTTCTATTTCTTCGATTTTATTTTTAATTACTTCATCCTCTAAATATGATTTCTTTTTCTCTTCTGAAACCCGTGCATTTACCAATACCTGAGGCATCGCTTTCATTATGCAGGAAAGTTCGGAAAGCTTTGTCCTTTTTTCTTTCATGACTCTTAAAAGCTGTATGGCTGTGAGAAGCCCATCTCCGGTTGTATTGTAATCAAGAAAAATTATATGACCTGATTGTTCGCCGCCAATTGAATAATTACCTTTGAGCATTTCTTCAAGAACATACCTATCTCCAACTTTTGTCTTTATTAAATCTATGTTTTCACCCTTTAAGAATATGTCAAGTCCCATATTTGTCATTACGGTTCCCACAACTGTGTTGCCCTTTAATTTATTTTTTCCCTTCATATAAGAACTGCATATTGCCAATACATGGTCACCATCAACTATATTCCCATTTTCATCTGCAGCTATAAGTCTGTCAGCATCGCCATCAAAGGAAAGACCTACATCTGCTCCTGTTTCAACAACAAGCTTTTGTATCTCCTCCGGGTTTGTAGAGCCGCAATTTACATTTATATTAATACCGTTAGGATCATTATTGATTACATAAACCTGAGCACCAAGTTCGTGGAGGAGTTCAGGAGCTGCCCTATATACAGCACCATTTCCGCAGTCCACTGCAACTTTCAGCCCGTTTAAATCCGTATCTATTGTAGATTTTAAATAATTCATGTATTTTCTTGTCGGGTCCTCAGCTTTAATTTTTCTTCCAATATCCTTCGATAACGGCAAATAATTTATATCTAAATCATTAAGTATGTATTCTTCAATTGAATTTTCAATTTCATCTGTAAGTTTTAACCCATGCTCGTTAAAAAATTTTATTCCATTATATTCTATAGGGTTATGAGAGGCAGTAATCATAACTCCTCCGTCTGCATTCAAAATTTTTATCATACATGCAACAGCAGGTGTAGGTAAAACACCCAAATATAAAACATCCACGCCTGCCGAATTTAAGCCTGATGACAATGCTCCTTCAAGCATGTCCCCTGAAATCCTTGTGTCCATTCCCACAACCATTTTAGGCCTTTTTTTACCTCTTGTAAGGAAATATCCGCCTATTCGTCCCAATCTATATGCCAAATCAGGTGATAAATCTTTGTTTGCAATTCCTCTTACTCCGTCAGTGCCAAATAATTTACCCATAATTCCTCCGTAAAATTACACAATTATTATATATGATTAGAAACCAAAGAACCAAAACATAATAACCATATATAGCAATATAGCAAAAATATATATACTTGTATATTTGTTCATTAAAATTCTAAAATAGAATCTTTTAACCAATCATATAATTATATTGTTTAACATTTTACCATATACTAAGATAAAAAAAAAGCTTCAAAATTAAATTGCCGTAACAACGTTAGACAAAAATAAATCCGTAAAAAAGTACTCGTATTTTTGAACTGCATCTATATCGTTACATTGGGCAGCCTGTTTCATCTCTTGATATATAATGTTTTCCAGTGTTTTAAAATTTGCATAAAGTTCCTTCTTATGATATTTATCATAGGTAAATTCTTCATATCTGCTGCCATGCCATAAATTAAAATATTTTGCAATAAAATTGCAAAGCTTTTCATTAGATTTAATAAAGTTATAAATACTTAAAAACAAATATTTGCCGCCACATTTTACATTGTACATTCCTAACAGGATAAAACGTGAATTTTTCTTATCTATCTGTATATTGCCTTCAATGCACCCTACCATAGCAGCAAAAAAATTTCGATCTTTAATTCTTTCAAAATCAGTAAATTTGATGTACTTGTCCACATCGAATCTAAACTTTACTATTTTATTGTTTACCATAATATGTACTCCCATTATTATTTTGTCTCAATATATATATTAAATCGTACTTTACATTTTGTCAATATTTATGTGAAAAAATTACAAATTGTAAATTTTTGTTGTTTTTTATCATTTAATACATTATAATTAATATTAAACAATAAATATATTTAGTAAACTAAGGACTTATACAAATGAAAACAGGTGAAAAGATTCGTTATCTACGCACAAAAAATAATATTACATCAAAACAGCTGGGCAAAATATTAGATATTTCTGAATCTTCGATTTCCTTGTATGAAAACGGCAAACGAACACCAAATATAGAATTGATTGTTAAAATTGCAGACTTATTTAACGTATCAACTGATTTTCTATTAGGGATAACCGATAATCCTCAAAAAGTATTCCAAAATGATTCAGAAACTGATTTTTCTGAAATCTTAGAAAATATTATTGCGTTTTTGAATAGTCAAAATTACATAATTTTCGATGGTAAAGGTGTTGAAGGAAAAATGATATTAATACTTAAAAAAAATTTAAACCATGTTTTAGAAAATATGAGGTTATTAATAAGCACGTAACTGGTAATTGTACTATACTGATCATATCTGTCCTACAATTATATAATTGAAAAATCCATATGAAGTTGATATAATCATAATATATTTAATCTTGTACCGACAAAGATAAGAAAGGAATACTATTATGATAGTTTTATCATGCAACAATATTTCCAAGGCGTATGTTGTTGATAATATTATAGAAAACATCTCCTTCTCAGTCAATGAGAATGAAAAAATTGGACTAATAGGCCTTAACGGAGCAGGCAAAACTACATTATTCAATATATTGACTGAAAACCTGGAACCTGATACCGGTGAAATATTTAAAGCAAAAGAAAAAAAACTGTGTTATTTAAAACAAAACACAAAAATTGAAAGTCCCGGAACTATTATGGATGAAATGCTCTCCATTTATGATGATGTAATTAAATTAGAAGAAAAACTTAAAAAGTTATCTTATAAAATAAGCAGCTTTACCGAACATGACAATCACGATGAACTAAAATCACTTATGGATGACTATGCCAAAATTAGTGAACAGTTTGAAGAAAAAGACGGATACAGTTTCAAAAGCTTAATTAAAGGCGTGTTAAAAGGCTTAGGCTTTTCTGAAAGCGAATTTAACAAATCTATTAACCTTTTAAGCGGCGGACAAAAAAGCAGAGTGATGCTTGCAAAGCTTCTTTTGGAAAAAGCTGACATGCTTTTGCTGGATGAGCCCACAAACCACTTGGATATTGAAGCAATTTCCTGGCTTGAAAAATACATTCGTGATTATAAGGGAACAGTTCTGATTATATCTCATGACAGGTATTTCCTGGATAATACTGTAAGCAGAATTTTTTTAATGGAAAATAAGAACTTAAAATCTTATAACGGTAGTTATACTGACTTCATGAAAAAGCGTAAGACAGAACTTGAGCAAAAAAAGAAGCAATATGATGAATATGAAAAGGAAATTAACCGTCAGGAAGAAATGATCCAGCGCCTCCACGCATATGGAAGCAAGCGTAATATAAGACAGGCATTCAGCAGACAAAAAGCTTTAGATAAAATAAAAGAATTGGACAAACCCGTATCCGGCAACAAAAAAGTAAAACTTCAATTCACACCTAAAGTAAAAAGCGGTAAAGATGTGCTTAAGGTTGAAAATTTATCTGTAGCCTTTGACGGTCCGCCGATTTTCAATAATGTGGGATTAAACATATACCAAGGTGAAAAAGTCTGTATAATCGGCCCTAACGGCATAGGAAAATCCACTTTGCTGAAAATAATTACAAACAAAATAACAAACTACAGCGGAACTGTAAATATAGGGCATTATGTAAATATAGGCTACTATGATCAGGAACAAACGAACTTAAACCCGGAAAATACCGTAATAGATGAAATTTTGGATTACAGGCCTGATTTAAATTATTATGACATACGCACCATGCTGGCTCAGTTTTTATTTAACGGTGACGATATGTACAAAATAGTCGGCGATCTAAGCGGAGGCGAAAAAGGCAGGCTGTCACTACTTAAGCTTATGACTTCGGATGCCAATTTCCTGCTGATGGATGAACCTACAAACCACCTTGACATTGACTCCAAAGAAATATTGGAAGACGCCCTTTTAAATTATGAAGGTACTGTACTTGCAATATCCCATGACAGGTACTTTTTAAATAAAGTCGCTGACAAAATTTATGATATGTCAAAAGACGGGATATTCCAATACCTGGGAAACTATGACTACTATCTTCAAAAAAAAGCGGAACTTGGAGAAAAGGACGAAGAAGAAACTGTTTCTAAAACAAAGACTGAACTGAAAGCCGAGAAGAAAAAAGAACGTGAGAATATAAGAGACAGGCAACAGCGTAAAAGGACAATAAAGAATTTAGAAGAACAAATTCAAATGCATGAAAATAAAATTTCTGAATTAGAACTTGCATTATGTGAACCTTCAACATATAAAGACAAAGCTTTAATAATAAATTTAAATGAAAATTTAACCGTATACAAAAACGAATTAGAAACTTTGTATACACAATGGGAAAAAATTTTAGAAAATTAAAAAAAGTTATCAACATATTGTTAATAAACTGTGAATAATTTTTCTTTAGTATTACTGTATCAACAGCTTTATCCACAGCTGTTGATAACTTTTTTTATTAAACTGTTTATCGTTTTGCAAGTTCTAAATTTGGTATTGCATTTAATGACAACTCTGAAAATTCTTTATTTAAAAACTTGTAGTACCCTGCACACCCTATCATAGCCGCATTATCCGTACATAAGATGGATGACGGCTTTGAAAACTTATAATTATTCGCTATACAGCAATCTGCAAACAATTTTCTAAGCCTGCTGTTTGATGCAACGCCTCCTGCAAGAGCAATCGTACGGCAACTCTTAATTTTGGCAGCTTTCATTGTCTTCTGCACAAGAACATCCACTACCGCCTCCTGAAAACTTGCAGCAATATCATTTACATCTATCTTTTCATTTCTTTCTTTGCTGTTGTGAATATAGTTTAAAACTGATGACTTCAATCCGCTAAAACTAAAATCTAACGTATCATCGTCAATAATAACTCTTGGAAATTTAATGGCATCCTTGTTTCCTGCCTTTGCGGCTTTATCAATCAACGGTCCTCCCGGATACCCTAATCCCACAGCTCTTGCTATTTTGTCGAAAGCCTCTCCAGCAGCATCATCCCTTGTCCTTCCAAGAACTTCATATTTTCCGTAACTTTCAACATACACAAGATGGGTGTGCCCTCCTGATGCAACCAAACACACAAACGGCGGTTCCAGGTTCTTATTTTCAATAAAGTTTGCGCTAATATGACCTTCTATGTGGTTAACACCTATCAATGGTTTATTCCACGCATAAGAAAGACCTTTCGCAAAATTAACTCCCACTAACAGAGCACCTACTAATCCCGGACCATATGTAACAGCCACAGCATTTATTTGATCAATGCCAACTCCTGATTTTTTCAAAGCCTCAGCAACAACGCCGTTTATATTTTCTATATGCTTTCTTGAAGCTACCTCAGGTACCACACCTCCAAATTCCTTATGAATTTCTATTTGAGACGATATTATATTAGAAAGAACATTCCTCCCATTTTCTACTACCGCCGCAGCCGTTTCGTCGCAGGATGTTTCTATACCAAGTATCAATACATTATCATTCATTTTTCCCTCCGGTTTGCAATTGTTTTGATTATACATCAAAAATATATGCTCTGCAAGAAGGCAAATGAATATAGGAGCGCTTAAGCGCTCCTGATCAACTATACTGAAACTATTAATTTACTAACGTGTCAATATCATTTTTGTTAGTTCTCCACACATGTAACCCAAGTGCCAGGCCAATAACCCCATATACCATGAATGTCCTGAAATATTCACCCGGTAAAGCATTCCCAAATAGTGATAATCCTATTTCAGGAGATATTATGAACATTGAGTTAAATAATATTGTACCTATTATAGCATGCTTTACACTTGCTTTTTGTGTCGAAGCTCCTCCCACTAAAATTGACGCCACTGAAAACATTCCTATCTGCGTATGGGCACCGTAGGTATTCAGAGTTCCCATATTCTGCAGATACATAATCTGCCCCCAAGCCGCCAGCACTGTAAAATATCCACAAAGCACCGATATAGGAAACGCTATCAGGAATGTTAGAAATATTCCCAAGACTCCACCCATATTAAAATATCTTACAATTGCTATAGCTATTTGTCCAGCCATTGCTCCCACAACTATGCCAAAATTAAGGCCCAGTCCTGCAACTACAGGTATTATAAGCGATAACACAAGAAAAGCATTCCTGAAAAATCTACTTGACAATTCAGTTAAAAAATAATTCAATGTAACCCCGTCAGAAACAATAAATCCGAATACTGTAAATACAATAAATATCAAAGTAACTATGTTATCAGCCAGCCATGAAGACATTTTTCTGTTTTCTAATCTAACCTTACGAGATACATCCACTATTTATCGCCTCCTTTTACCTGTGTTAAAGCGTAAAGGATTATACCGTTCTGAATTACCATGCGCAATATTTCCGACAAGTCTGTTCCTTCAAACAGTTGATTTGCCACAGGCAGCGCAGTAGTTAAAAGCCCCTGAAATATAATTACTCCTGCTATTACGTGAAAAATCCCGGCTCTTGAAGCCGTAGCCCCGCCGATTAACACTGCCGCAACTGCAGGAAAAGCCATCATCAGCGGAGCATTATAAAGCTGGACATAACCGTATCCCTGAGAATAAACTATAATTCCTACCGCACCCAGGATAGTTGATAAAACATTTGCCTTTATCCTGTTTTTATCTATATTTATGCCTGATGCCTGAGCAAATTTAGGATTAATACCTCCAGCTGAAATTGCAATACCTGATTTGGATCTGAAATACAGCCATACTATCACACAGCATAATAAAAACATCAATACCATACCTGTAGGAATAATCAAGCCATTTTCTCCGCCAATCAAAAACCTCCAGAAATTGCTTAATATATGAGCCCCTCCCACTGCATCAAGCTGAATCGTCTCTCTTAACCCCTTTCCCATAAACCATCCCATTTTAGGACTGGAAAATGGGATCATAAGCCATGCCAGGCACATAAAAGCAGATACAGAAAAACCCGTATAGGTAGCTATTGTCATCTCAGAACCTTTGACAGCATTTAAAAGCCTCCCATACAGATATCCGGCTATAATGGCAAATATAACTGCAAACAAAATTGATGCAAATAACCATGACGCCCCTGTATATCCTAATTCAATGGATATTGCCATGGCAAATAATCCACATTCAATACCTACAGGCAGAGCAAAATTCGGACCTGTTCCCGACTGTATGGACGGCACCATTGCAAGAACCAATATTCCGTTCATACCTGCACGCTTGATAGTGTCGCTTATTAATGTTGCCATGGACATTCCAAGGGCCCCGCCGGCAATCAAAAGAATAATCCAGAATGTACCTATAATTATTGTAGGAATACCAATTTTATTTACTAAATATCTAAAATCACGTTTTTCTCTTATTTCAATCATCACGCTTCACTCCCTTCTCCATTGTGTTTGCTTCCGGACATCATCAGACCGAATTCCGCATCCGGTGCGTCAGGAGGAAGGATACCCTCAACTCCGCCTTTATATATTATAACAATTCTGTCACATATACTCCTAAGTTCGGCCAGTTCAGAGGATGTCATTATTATAGTCATTCCGTATTCATTATTAAGTTTCTTTAATAAATCCAACACCAATTTCTTAGCACCTATATCTATACCTCTTGTAGGTTCAGATACCAAAAGGAGCTGAGGATTTAAAGTCAGCGCCCTTGCCACACAAACCTTCTGTTGATTACCACCGCTGAGCCTTCCTGCTTTCTGTATGGACGACGTACATCTTATGTCAAGTTCACTTATCATTTTTTTTGCATGTATCCTTATTTTGCGTGAATTCTTAAACCTGAACGGCCCTATTTTATTAAGAAAGTTATTTCTTATCTGCATTGCTGAGAATACTATATTTACTTCTATAGATTCATCAAGAAGAAGCCCTACTCCCTTCCTGTCCTCACTTACAAAAGCTAGTCCAGACTTGATAGATGCCATGGGATCATTTAACGGCAAATTGGTTCCGTTAAATGTAACATGACCTGCTGTCGAATAAATCCCCATTAACCCGTTTGCAAGACCAAGTTTGCCCTGACCGGCCAATCCGCCTATACCGACTATTTCGCCTTTTTTAACATTTAAGCTGATACCTTTTACTTGCTCGCCAGGCATAGCCACCCTTAGATCCTTAATGCTTAAAACCGTTTCATCTGTTGTATTTTTATTTGAAACATCCGGCCAGTCAATTGAAATTTTTCTTCCTACCATCAGCTGAGCTATTTCAAATTTATTTGTGTCCTTTATATTTTTTGTTACAACATGTTCCCCATCTCTTAGAACTGTAACTTTATCTGCAACATCCATAACTTCATCAAGCCTGTGGCTGATAAATATAATTCCTATTCCTTTTTGAGATAATTTTTTTATTGCATTTAATAAGTTTTTAGCTTCAGTTTCAGCCAATACTGCTGTAGGCTCATCAAATACAAGGACTTTTATATTTTCCTTATCAATTTCCCGGGCAATTTCTATAAATTGCATATGTCCTACGGGCAGTCCGGCTATAGGTAAAAACTCATCAATGTCCATATCAAGAACATCCAGAGCCTTTCTTGCATCCATATTCATTTTTTTGGAATCCAAAGATTCCAGCCTTTTCCCAAATATTACGCTTACAGGATTTTTTCTTGTTATTTCTCTATTCAGTTTAATGTTTTCGGCAATAGTAAATCCGGGTATAAGCATAAATTCCTGATGAACCATTCCAATTCCATATTTCATTGCGTCATGAGGGCTTTTTATAGCTACCTTCTGCCCATCTATTTCAATACTGCCTTCAAACCCTCCAGTCCTATGAATGACCGGCATGCCAAACAAAATATTCATAAGGGTAGATTTGCCGGCTCCGTTTTCACCAATAAGAGCATGTATTTCACCTTTTTTCAGTTCAATATTAATATCCTTCAATACTTTATTGCCGGAATATTCCTTTGAAATATTTTTTAAACTAAGAAGGTTATCACTCATTTTTACCTCCTGCAACTGTGATAGGATTTATAAAAAGAAATGTATCAGAAGATCAGAAGAAAAATATATGTAAGAAATTCCGAAATTCTGATACACTTATAATTTTAAGTTATTATTTTTTCAGACTGGAATTAAAGAATATCGTCTTTATCATAGGTTAAAAAATCCATCATAATCATTCTGTATGTAGGGTATTCCGTAGAACCTTCCATATATGGACTTGTTGTTACAGTCATCCCGTTGTTGTATTCGGTCATTAATTCCTCCAATGCCTTAATGTCCAGTTCATCACCACTTACTTCACCGCTAAATAATTTATTTGCATATTCAGTTGCAACTACAGTATTCATTATTGCAACAGGAACAGGCCATGTAGAAAATCTGCCCAACATGTCTTTTTCATCAATCTTCTTTGCCGTTTCGCTGATTACGTTTGCCATAGCATCAACGGTATATCCGGCAGATTCTATACCGAGGGCTGAAGGAAACCCATGATATGGAGATGGACAGCAAGGCTGAGGATATATAGCACCGGAATCATAAACCGCCTTGATTAATGGTGTCTGCATTGCACAGTTTGTTGAAAAAAACGCCGTATCCTTTCCATACCTTTCAACCATCTTGGGAACATCTTCAAGTATAAACTGCTGTGCTCCGGGTACACCTGCATCTCCCGTTGGATCTGGAGCCGTAGCATCAACAAATTCAATTCCTATCTCATTGCACTTCTTTGACATAATATCCCTTCTTGCTGAAAGAGTAACTACTGACATATGCCTGGGAAACGAATAGTGAACCAGTGTCTTGGCTCCCATTGCTTTAGCCTGTTCAGGAATAGTTGTACCCATTCCCAATTCGTCTGATACCAAAATCAAATCGGCTCTTGCCGCAACATCGGGCGGATTCTCCTGAGGAGTACAATACACTATAAAAATATCGTCCCTTATTTCCAACAATTTATCAACTGCCGCATTAGTTCCCGGTACAGCTTGGTTGATTATCAGTGCTTTCACTTCCGGATCAGAACCTATTTTTGTTATAAGGCTGATCATTTGTTCCTGTTCAGTCATGAAGTTGTCCGGCCATAGAACATGCATTATTTTATCTTCGCCGTATTTTTCCGCCATCAGTTCAGCCGAACGATACTCCTCTTCATTTTGTGAAAGAGTATTTGTTACAATAGCAATTTTACCTTCAGAAACTTCTGAAGATGCCTGCGTTTCCTGTCTTTCAGTTTCTTCGGAGTTACCGCACGCACTAAGACTAAAAATCATGCCAAGTACTAACAAGATACTTACAAATTTTTTTAATTTTCCCATTTTACCCTCCCTGGTATAATCTTTATTTTTCTCACTGTTGTCCATGTATAATAATTTACTGCCAATAACTAATAAAGGTCGAAAGGAGAGATAAACTCTCCTGACTTATTATAGTTAATCAATGCTGTTTAAAAATTTTCTCATTTTCTTTCTTTGTTGGGGATTTAAAAACTTCTCAAAATTTTTTAAGCTCTGAATTTTTTTATTGTATTCTTTTTCACCGTACTGTTCCTTAAGCCTGTTGCTCATATTTTTTGCATCTTTAAGAATTTCATTTTCGGATTTGCCGTCATATTTCTTTGTAAACTCCTTAAATTGACTGCTATTTACAAAATCATTGACTTTTTTGTCATCTGCCACTTTTTTAAACTCATTGCTCTCAGTAATTTTATTTATCTCATTGTCATCAAAGCTTTTAAAAATCTTAGACATCCATATACCTCCTTCATAATTACAAAGTATCTATATATATGATATGAAAATAATGAAAAATGAGAACAAAAAACAGGATTTTAATAATAGCTGTTTTAAAATTTCATATCATACTTTCTTTTATTCCTTCTTCTCCAACTATATACAGTTTTAATAATTTCTGCATCATCACAAAAAACACTCCATTTTAATAAGTGCCAAGCCTTTTGAAATACCGAAGAAAGGTATAAATCATTACAGTAATTTGCATAAAATTCTCATACGTCATGTAACACAATCCAACCCGGCGAATAAAATGTAATATTAAATATGTTATAAAGAAGGTGATATTATTCCTGTTCAAATATTAATGTATTTATTGGCCGCAAAATATTTTTCTGAAGAAGGACATAAATCCGGCATAGTTTCTATGCTGTCCGGAACAACAAAAAATCTCACTGCCGGGTTAAAGTCAGACCCACAAAAAGTGGAAAACATGATCGGAATGGTTCGAACAATTGCTCCTCTAACTTCACCACAAACAGTATCAAAAATAAATACATATTTGCCTCCTTTTGAAAAAGTAAGCACTTTACTCAGCATGTATTCGTTTTTAAACAAAGCACAGACATTCAAGCCTATTAAATCATTAAATGTAAAATCTTCATCAGACATGGTGTCAGCGTTGATCAAAAACGGAAATTTCCCCGTGGGTAAAATGCTTGCTCAGCCTCTTCTGACAAATAATATGGAAAAAGTGATGGGAGCTGCTGCTGCAAATATGATGAAAAATGGAAATATCAACGATATACTTTCGTCCATTTCCAAGAGTGGAGGCAAAGAAGCTTCAAAAGACGGCAATATTGATTTAAACAGTCTTATGGAAACATTTATGCCATTAATTAACGATATGAGCAAAAACAATTCAAAGGATGAAGATGATGAAAAACCCGAAAGAAGTACCCGAAACAGTTATGATAAGAATCCCAAATATAGCAAGAATCCCAAAAAAGAAAAACATGAAGAGCATTTCAAAAACATGGTTTTAAAAAACGAATCATCTCTGGAACAAGATAAACAGGAAACCTCCGAAGATAAAATACCCTATAAATATGAAGAGCCTCAAAGCCCCGATTATAACAGTAAAAAAGAAACATATGGAAATAATTATAAAAGCAAAATCGATTACAATGATTACAACAATAAACCAAACATAGAATACAACAATGAATCAGTCAATGAATACAACAGCGAACCAATCATAAGAGAGCCGCAAAAACCGATACGAATCAGGCAAAGGAGACGCAGAGTATTATAAAATCACTGACAGCAGGCGGATAATTACCTGCCTGCTGCTGCAGTGTCCGGACCGGGATGTTGCAATACCATAAAAGTATCAGGAAGATGGGGTTGGCGACACATCAATGTTATATTCTCCGGTTTCACCGGATATTTCTACAGCCTGTCCTATGCCAAACAAATAAAGATAGCATGCTTTTACTTTTTTGCATGTAATTTTTTCAACTGCTTCCTTATAAGACAATATTTGCCGCCTATACTGGTTTTTTGCCGACTCAATATCACCATTGTATATTTCGTCTGTCTTATAGTCTATAATTACAACCTGCCCATCCTCATAAAAATAACAGTCAATAATGCCCTGAATAAGGATCACATCATTTCTATCTAAAGAACCTATTATTTCATTTGCATTCTTTTTTATCACGAAGGGAATTTCTCTTTTAACAAGATTAGATGCTCTCATTCTCATGCCTATGTCTGTAAGGAAAAATTCTTCAATCATTTTAACATTCACAGCTTCTGCTTCTTTAACTGTCAGTAATTTTTTATGAACCATGTTTTCTATCTGAGACTTTATATTCTCTTCAGTGAGTGTTTCTCTTATATTGAGATGCTGCATGACAAAATGAACAATTGTGCCTATTTCTGCTTTTGTAAATTCAAGTTTATCCTCTTTAAACCCCGGGATGTCTTTTAAAGCAGGTATTTTAAGCTTAACTTTTTCGATATTTTCATTCTTAAGCAATTTTAAATCCGTAACCGACAACTTTGTCGGAACACTGACTGAACTTAAATAACCGTACTTGTACTTAAGCCACCTGTCTATTTCATCTTTCCAGCTGCTGTTAACCTGATTTTTAAAATCAGCCAGCCGGTTTATACGTTGTGATCTTTTTTCAGTTTCCTCATGCTGCTTTATAGCTATTTGGGAAAGATCAACTCTTTTTATTATACATTTCACTTTATACGGACTGCCGTTTAAACCATAATTCATATCAAAAATACAATTGTATTTGCCCTCTTTTCCTAAAATAGTATCCGATTCGACATTTTTGAACATTGATGTACAAATCCAGTCTAAAAATGAGCTGCCATTGTAAATATTGTAAAGAGATGAACCCTTCTGCCACTTTTTCACTTTACTTTCAAACCTATCCACAGTTCCGATCATTATCAGCCTGTCCACAGCTCTTGTCATTGCTACATATAGTATTCTCATTTCTTCAGACAGGTTTTCCGTTTTAATAATACTTTTAATCGCAGTTCTCGGAATAGTTTCCCTGTAAATTCTCTTTTCAGGGTCTATATACTTAGGTGCTATACCGTAAAGCTTATGCTTTAAAATGCTTTTTGAAACATCTGCCATGTTGAACTTCTTGTTTAATCCACACATAATTACAACGGGAAATTCCAAGCCCTTGCTCTTGTGAACGGACATCAAACGCACTACGTTGTCATTTTCACTCAATATTTTTGCACTTCCAGTATCCCCTGAAGAAGACTTTAACTTCTCCACATATCTTAAAAAATTAAACAGTCCGCTCATGGATGTTTTCTCAAAATCAAAGGCCTTGTCTGCAAGAAGCCTTAAATTTGCCTGTCTTATATTTCCGTTTGGGAACAGCCCGACAAAATAATAATAATTCGTCTCTGTTAAAATTCCCCATATAAAATCATTTAAATGGGTATACCTGCTTTTCCTTTTCCAGTTCTCAATCCTATCTGTAAAATTCTTTAATTTCTCCGAAAGACTGTCATTGCAAACAGACTCATATTCATACAAGGCATCTACAAAATTATGCCTGCCGCTCTTTACCCTTATCTGAACTATCTCTTCAGTTGAAAAAGAGCCTATAGGCGACCTCATTACGCTTAAAAGAGGAATGTCCTGCCTTATGTTGTCTATAATTTTCAGAAGATTTAACACGCACTGTATTTCAATAGTTTCAAAATAGCCGGAACCTCCGTCAAAATAAAACGGTATTCCCTGCTCATTGAATATTTCTTCAAATATGCTCGCCCACCCTGATACGGAACGCATTAGTACAACTATGTCCTTATACTGTATTTTTTCAGTAGTCGTTTCAATTATTTCGTTTATTTTTTCATCTCTTTTTGCAGGTTTATTTTTATCCTTGTGCAAAAGTTCTTTTATTTTTTGAACAGCAACAGTCGCTTCAAGTTCTGCAGTCTTCATTGACTTGATTTTTTCATCAACATAATCAGATTCAGCCGAGCCTTTGTCTATAATTGTAAGTTCGGTAAAACATTCATCGCTGTTCTCCTTGAATTCTGCACCTGGGTTCAAAAACACATTCTCATTGTAATCAACCTCCCCCAGTGCCTTGCTCATAATGCTGCTGAACACAAAATTAATCAAGCCTAAAATTTCCTTTCTGCTTCTGAAATTTCGGGTTAAATCTATTCTCCTGTTATTTCCTTTGCAATCATATGACGGATAGGTACTGCTCTTTTCATTAAATATTGTCGGATCTGAAAGTCTGAAGCGGTAAATGCTCTGCTTAACATCTCCAACCATAAACAAGTTATTTTCTCTCTTTATGCGGCTTATCAGCTCTTCCTGCAATCCGTTGCTGTCCTGATATTCATCGATAAAAATATACCTGAACTTATTTTTATATCTTTCTCTTATATCTTCCCGGCTTAATATCTGAAGGGCATAGTGCTCAACATCATTGAAATCTGCAATACCCTTTTCCATTTTTACTGCCTTAAAATCCGAGTCAAGACAGTTTATAATTTCATACAAGGCTTTCATGGGAAGATACATACTTTTTATGTCATAGGCAAATTCAGACATGCTTCTGTCCGGTATCATTTTTTGAATATTACCTACAATCTTTTTATATTCTTCTCTTAAAGCCTTTACTTCTTCCTGTTTTTCAGTATTAACTTCTTCCTTTGCCTTTCCCTTTAGAGCCTTTAAGGGCAAAAACGTAATATTGTGCACAAAAGTTACAAAATCTTTAAAATTTTCTGTTAGAAGAGATTTTAACATATTTACATTTTTTAAATCGTCTGAAACCACATTTCCATAAACAACAGGTCCGTCTGCATCCATGCATAATTTTCGCGCTGATTCCAAAGATTCCTCCGCTCCTGTCAGCAACAGCTTTAAATTATCCTTCAGTACCTTTATCCAATCAGATTTTTTTAGGTCATCCTCAGTCATTGCAAAAACTTCTACTGAATCATGCAGCCAGCCTAAGGGATCAGGAAAACTCAGGATAAACCTGTAAATATCTTTTATAATATCGTTCAATTCACTATCACCGCGATTGCCGGTGAAACTTTCCACAAGCTGAATGAACCCTTCAGGCTTTCCCCCGTAAAACTTTTCCAAAACCGAATCTATGGATTCCTGAAGGAGAATATCAACCTCGTTAACATCACCAATCCTAAAATTAGGGTCTATTCCTATAACATGAAAATTTTTCTTAACCACATCCATGCAAAATGCATGAATAGTTGAAATGTTTGATTTGTTCAGAAGATTAAGCTGGTTTTTAAGGTGCTCGTTATTGCCGCCTCTTTGCATAGCCTTAATAAGGGCTCTGTGAATTTTTCGTCTCATCCCGCCGGCAGCCGCATTAGTAAAAGTCACAATTAAAAATCTGTCTATATCTTCCTCCTCATTTACCAACAGCTTAATTATCCTTTCAACTAATACAGTAGTCTTGCCTGAACCGGCAGCCGCCGACACCAATATGTTCTTATCTCTCAAATCTATAACTTCTTGCTGCATTTTACTGAATTTCAAACATCATCACCGCCTTTGTTCAGAATTTCAAATAATATTTCATCCTTTTTAAGTTTCTTTATGTTTCTGTAATTATTTCCGTCCATAGACTGGTCAAACTGGCAGACGCCTGTGTAGTCACAGTAAGAACATGGAGTTTTGTTCTCCGGATCCTTTCTGTAAGGCATAATGTCGATTGTCCCCTTAATTATTTTCTCCGTTAGGTTCTTTGCAATTTCATCAGTCTTATCAAGAAGAGCCTTGAACTCGTCCATCGTAAGAATCTTAGATGATTTTGAGGCACTTCCGTTTTTATTAAATGTTACAGGAATTATGTCAGACTTTCTATCTGATAGAATTTCCCTATCCATGCCGGCAATAATGTCCGTATCATCAACTACGTATCCTTTCAGCGAAAGCTGCTTGAATATTTCGTGTTCCCTATTTTCTTCCGTAATCTGGTCGCCGTCAATCATGGGATCATCAATACGGAAATAATATACCCCCCCTATTTCTGGAGGTATTTTAAAAAGTTTTTCGCCGTTTTTAACAACTGCCGACATATATACCAGAAGCTGAAGCTGAAGTCCCTGTATAACATCCGACAAATCAAGGGTTTTGAACGAGGATTTGTAATCAATAATATTTACATACAGCCTGCCGCCCTTTTTCAATATGTCAACCCTGTCAATTCTTCCCTGAAAATATATGACAGTAGCATCGGATAATCTTATTTCCAAAGGTTCAATAAAACACTTTGCATCTGTATTCCCTATGCTTAGTTCCGTATATACAGGCCTGAAATCTCCCTTTTTAAGCTGGGCTATAATTGTGTTTGCAGCCCTGCTCATTAACCTTTTTATTTTTTCCTTCATATATTTGTTGCGCCAGTTTGAGTCAAATGCGGTATAATTCATTTCGTCTCCATTTAAAACCTCATCTGTACATAATCGTGAAATGGAATCCACCGTTTCCTTGTCCAACTTTCCAATATCGGTACCAGTCTCATAAATCTTCTTTGTGAATTTTTCAACCGACTTGTGGTATATATTTCCCAGGTCATAAAATTCAACTTTCTGCACAAGCCTGGGCTGAGGCTTAATTATATTTTCTATAAAAAACTTAAAGGGGCACGCAGCAAAATCTTCAAGCTTTGAAACAGACAAGGTTACGGGAGGCTGATAAATTTTCTTAAGGTTATCCTCCATTATCTTTCCAGCCTGATTTTTATATATGAGGCCATGATTTATCATCAGCGCTGTCTCAGGTTCATTTTCCTCATACCATGAATAAACATCCTTCCATATATCATCCATATGACTTCCTTCAACAAAATCCCTGACAGCCGAAATAAGGTGGTCTACGGTTCCCTTATGATTAGATACATTTATACTTTCATCGATATCTCCTAAATCAGACTGTACACGAGCCAACGGAAACAGCTGTCTAAGCCTTTCAACATAAATTGACGGCTGAAGTGCCTTTCCATCTTCAGTTCCCATGGCATAGCTTATGTACAGCTTGTCTGAAGCTCCGGTCAGCAGCTTATAAAGCATATGTTTTTCCTTATATATGTAGTAATCGGAATCATTTAAAAGCTTCATTCCTGATTCTGCCAATGACTTCCTTTCGTCATCCAGCAAAAGACCGTTTTCATTTTTTTTAGAATCCAGCATACCTTCATTGGCTCCCATTACAAAAAGAACCTTAGAAGATTTTGCCGAGATTTTGTCAGCTTCTCCTACGGTAACCTTGTCCAATGTGGGAGGAATAATATTTATTTTTACTTCCTTAAAACCGGCTTCTATCATTTTTCTGTATTCACGGGGTGTAATTTCAATATCTGCACCTGCTATTACTATCTGTTCAAATACACCTATTACATAATTCCATATTTGAGCATTTTCGCTGGAAAGCTCATAAAACCCTGAAAATTTAAATACGTCAACCTGCTTTTCAATTTTTTCCTGAACTTTACAAGATTTCAGAAGATCAAAAATAAACATAGTTATATCAAGTGCTGTTTTTATGGAGCTGAATTTTTTCCTTGCTTTATCCAATCCGGCTGTGAATTTTTCTCTCAAATCGTTGTAATAATCTATATCATAAGCATTAAACTTAAACTTTCCAAACCATTTACCTCCTTCAATTCCATATTGAAGGGCAAAATTCTCCAACTTGCTGACTTCATCATAATTAAGAGAATAAAATCCGGTTTTTAAAAACTCAAAAACACTGTCATGCCTGAAATTATAAATAAACATATCAAGTAGAGACAATATGAACTTGGTAAGCGGATTCCCCATAATGTCTCTTTTGTAGTCGAGAAAATAGGGGATTTCATATCGAGAGAACACCTTTTTAATATTTATGCCATAACTGTCCATATCTCCCAAAGCAACCGAAATATCCTTCCACCTGTATCCCCGGTCCCTTACAAGAGTAATAATTTCCTCAGCCATTCTTTCAGTTTCAGAGTATGGGTTAAGAGAAGAAAAAAATTGGATGCTGCCTGTTTCCCCGGTATAAGGAACGCCCTTTACCGAAAACAAATTTTTTTCAATAACTGCCATTTCCTCACTGAGGCAAGTTGAATTTAAAGATATAATATTTGCAGGACATTCTAATTTACCGGTTAATGTATTATAAGTATCATATACTGTTTTAAACGCTTCCCAGTCTTCAGTACATTGAAGGTTTTTCAGAGAAGCAGCTCCGATATTCAATGATACGGTAACGTCTTTCGAATATTTAATCAGTTCTTTTATTATCCTGTGCCTCTGCATATTGAAACTTTCAAATCCGTCAATCCACACAACAGAATTTTTGATATAATCTGAATTCTGTATAGCATCAATAAATAAGTTAACTTTATCTTCTTCATCAAAAAACCTGTCTCGTGTTCTTTTATTTATTTCAAGGTAAATTTTAGTTATATCTTCAAGCTTGTCCCCAAGCATTCGATTTTTACCATCGGCATTATATTTTGTTATCTGTTCCAAGAATTCCGCACTTACACAATTTTGCTTAAACTCGCCTATGAGGGCATCAAATTCTCTCAAAAACCCTTCCTGCCTGATAGCTTTGCCGAAAAATTTAAGCTGCTCCTTGTTATCCTCTAATATTTGCTTTAGCATCATTATTTTACCATAGCTATTAAGCTCCTGAAATTTAAGATTTCCGACTTCCTCCAGGACCTTATACCCTAACCGCGTAAAACTTAATATTTCAGCAGCCATAATCCCCTGCTCGTCTATTCGGTCTATAATTTCATATTCAGCCTGGTATGTCATCTGCTCGGGAACTATAAGTATTAAATTTGCATTATTATTTTTGATTTTCCTTTTTATATCGTCGTAAATATATGTTGACTTTCTGGTTTTAGCACGTCCCGCAATAATATTCAATCCCATGCCGTAAAGCCTCCTATTCCGTTGTATTATACAGGTTCCTGTTGTCCAAAAGCCGAATTTTTTCCGTGAACTGTCCAGGCTCGGTACCTTCAAGAGCACGTTCAAAATCAAACATCCTGGTATCAATTATATCTAAAAAGTGAAGCAGTTCCGCTTCAGGCGTCATAGGCTTTTTAGGACTTCCAAATTCAGGTTCATAGTGATGAGATAAAATCATGTGCTGAAGGACTATGCTTTTTTCCCTGCTCAATCCTATTTTTTCGCCTTCAATTTCTATCTCTTTTACGCCTTGTATTATATGTCCTAAGAGTTTTCCCTCCATTGTATAGTCAGAAACTATTCCATATTTGTCCGAATCCATTTCATTTATTTTACAAATATCATGAAGTATAACTCCTGCATATATGTAATCTGTCTTAAGAAAACCGTAAACCTGACAAAGCTTCTCTCCTGACTGAAGCATTCTCAGTGTATGGTACAATAAACCTCCCATGTAAGAATGATGATTTTTCTTTGCAGCAGGATAATAATAAAGCTTATTTTTATATTTTGATACTATATTTCCCACCAACAACTTTATTTCAGCATCCTTGATTTTAGCTATATATGAATTAACGGATTTAAGCATTTCTTCCTGTTTAATTGGAGCAGATGGTACAAGCTCAGATATCTCAACAGGGTCCGAAGTTATTTTTGCCCTTATTTTATTGATCTTAAATTGCTTAGAACCATTCCATTCCAATACTTCTCCCCTTACTTTCACAATTGAACTGTCCTTAACGATTTTCTCTTTTTCATCTGTGTACTCCCAAATTTTAGCATTAATACCGCCTGTCTTATCAACCAGTTCAATGTCTATATACTGTTTGCCGTTTGTAGTTTTTTTTACTTCAAAATTTTTTATCATATAAAAGCCTTCAGCCTTTTCCCCCGGCTTAAGCTCTGAAATATTTTTTCCGATGTTCTTCAAACTTTTCATTTGCTTTCTTGATTTGTCGTTCAATAAATCTTCAATACTTGCCTGACCCATATCAATTCCTCGCTTTCCAATTTATATACTATTTATTTTATCATAAGTGCAAGCCGCTTATGGCTTTGCTTCACACCGATACAATAAATATATATCAGTTATTATATCATATGGAGCAATATGAATAAATAGATTTTTAAATACTGAAATCAAAAATTGAATGTTAAAGTTAATGTCATTAATTATCAGAGTGACAAAATATGTCTGTAAAAAATCGTCTCACATTGATAAAAATATCTGTTATTTTTTAAAACAATATTATATAATAAATTTAAATCTATATGAAAGATCGGGTCAAAAGATTGAGAGATATAAAATATATTTTTATTTACCTGGTAACAGTAAATTTAATTTCTTTTATGTTATTTTTTTTAGATAAACAAAGAGCAAAAAAACATAAATGGAGAATTAAAGAAAGCACCCTTCACATAACAAGTTTTGCAGGAGGAATAATAGGGAGCATTGCCGCAATGTTATTGTTTCACCATAAAACTAAAAAGCCGGGGTTTGTTATAATTACAATTATTGCTTTGCTTTTTAATTTATTCTTAGTATATGAATTTATAACCGATTCATTTGTAGCCGATTCTTTTGAACCACCCTTATTAATTAATGAAAAAAATACTGTTGCACCGGCAGAATTTAATTTGCAGTGCAACAGTATTTTAAATTATTTAAACTTCTTCTATTTTTCTTATTCTCTTTTTTAATGTTTTTTTATTTTAATAAGCAATATTATAAATATAATTATTACCGGAACTAATACGGGAGATAAAGAGATAAAATGAACTACCAGGTTCTCAGCCCCTCTGGCAATTCTGTTTACTGTGTTGATGAAGCCATCTGCGGACCTTTTCCATATACCTTCTTCGCTTTTAAGATTAAAACCGGCTTCCATTACTTCTTCTACTTCCAGGCTTATAGTTGACATTGAAACTCTATCATCTATATCTTCTATACTTATATTGAGAGAATCAATTTCCGTTCTGATTCTGCCAAGTTCATTTTCAATTTGAAGCATCTCTTCCACGGTAGCTGCTTTTTCAAACAACTCTCTTAATTTTTGTTCTTGAGCTTCAAGGTTTTTAACCTTATTGTCCTTTTCATAATATTCTTTCGTAGCATCTGCTTCACTAATGTTCTTACTCCTGACTTCCGAAGTTCCCTCAATGTATCTTACTGTTTCATCGAATTTTTCTTTAGGTATACGTATCTTCAGATTTCCGTGCATGAGCTTATCATTTTCATATACCTGATAAACCTGAGTATTGTTGTTTTCTATATAGCCGCCCAAGGATTCAATCTTTGACGTTATCTCATCTACGAACTTTCCATAGTCATTTGTCCTGGAATAAATATTTCCGGTCTTAATAATTTTTATTTCCTTGTCTTTTGCGTCCATTAAAGTTGTTGGGCCTTTTGAGTCTCCGGAACCTGCTGCTCCATATCCTGCGGTACTATTGTCTCCAACATCGGATGCAAAATATTCATTACCGTCATTATTATCATTACTGTCACTGCCGTCTCTAACTTCTGGAATAATCTTTGATTTTTCTTCAGACTTTGCCTCCTCCTGTGGAGCACGAGCTTCCTCGGAGGAATTGTATGCGATATTCCTGTTCGGAGCCCACGCTCCTCCTCTGTTCATTCCATATACAAGGACTACCACAACCAAGGCCGCAGCAATTCCGGCGTATTTTACCCATCTGAACCTGTTTACTTTCACTTTGGACAATTTTTCATGTCCCTTAATTTCTGATATTTCAGATACATCAGACATTTTAGCCTGCTTAGCGTTCAAAAGTTTATCTTTAAGTCTCTTGCAATATCCAACAGGCGGCTCTTCTTTCGGCAGCTCCCTCAGCGTTTTTATCATTTTCTTGTATTCCTCTAATTCTTTACTGCAATCAGAACAAGTTTTAAAATGCTCATCCATTAATTTTTTTTCATCTTCGCTTAGTTCACCGTCAATATACAAGGATAAATTATCCCTTACTTCATTGCAATTCATAATCTCACCGCCTTAACACTGAATTTTCTGCTCATTTTCTATTATTCCCTTCAAATTTTTTCTTGCCCTATTAAGTCTGGATTTTACAGTTCCCAAATTGCAAGATAAAATTTCTGCTATTTCACTGTAGGAGAATCCTTGAATATCTCTTAGAATAATAATATTTTTATAATTGTCATCCAATTTATTTACCGCATTATTGACAAGACTACTGTTGAAGTTTTTTTCAATCAAAATATCAGGATTGCCGGAATTATCGGCAATTTCTCTGTGAAGCCGGTTATTTTCTCCTAAATCTATGTTTTCATCAATTGAAACTGTGCTGATGTTTTTCTTTCTTTTAAAATCAATACATGTATTTACTACAATTCTGTATAGCCAGACCTTAAAAGTTGACTGCATGTTAAAATTATGTATGTTAATATAAGCTTTAATTAATGCTTCTTGTGATGCGTCCTCAGCATCTTGAATATTACGAAGCATTCCCCAAGCTATGTTATATGCGTTTTTCTTATAGTCCCTTATAAGTTCTTCGAAAGCATCCACATCTCCTTTCCGGCTTTGCTCTACAAGCAACAGTTCACTGTTTCTCATTCTCTCACCTCATTCGGTTATAATATAAGACGTTAAATTGCTTTTTTTGTTCCAAAAAATCAGTTATAAATTAAAAACATATTTAAAACTATTAAAAATCAAATAGTCAAGCTGCAGAATGGGTAATACATGTAGACAATAATGTATTTCATACTATAAGCTTAATTTACGGAATTTACAAAAAATTGTCTTTTGACACTGAACATTATTATAACATTCGCAATGTTTAATATCAACAAAAAGCAGTCCTTTCAAAACGTAAAGTTATTAGTATTATGAAGTAATGTTCCGTTCACATTACACATTCAACAGTTATAATTCTAAATGCAGATGCATCTAGAGTTAATAATATTAAATATTTAACAGCTTAAAAATTAATTTGCAAATCATTGCCTGCTGTGCTATATTAAAACTGTTTCATAAACAAATATTACTATCTGAAATATAAGAGGTATAAAATGGATTCGTTAGATATGCAAATAATTGAGAATATTGAAAAAGAAGGAAGGATTTCACACGAAGAACTATCTAAACGTTTAAATTTATCTAGGCCGGCAATCCACAACAGAGTAACCAAACTTGAGGATCAAGGCATTATTTCTGGATACAGAGGATTAATAAACTGGAGTAAACTTGGCTATACAACAAATGCCATGATTTCTCTTAAAGTTAGAACAACTAATTATGACAAATTATTAGAGGAATTGAAAGGACTTGAAGTAACGGATTTGGTAATTGAAGAATGCCATATAGTTACGGGAACGTGGTGCATATTAATGAAGATAAGATGCAAATCACCTCTTAAATTAAAGGCATTGCAGGATGAACTTCATAAAATAGACAGCATTAAGGAATCTTCAACATCGCTTATATTGTCATCACTTTGTGATTAAACTGTAAAAGGCCGGCTAAGCCGGCCTTTTACAGTTCCATATTCTCTATTGTTTCCCTTTTAATGCCTTGTCAACCGCTTCTTTTATAGCATTACTTGTAACGGTTGCACCTGAAACTGCTTCAACATCTGTAGAATCCGCCTCTTCAATTTTACCCGGAAGTTCTTCTATTGCTTTAGAACCAACTCCTTCACTTTCTTCATCTCCAATAGCTTCTACAGAAACAATATCGTCACCATTTACCTCAACATTTACTCTTACTTCTCCCCCATAACCCTGGGCTGTTCCGGTCAACTTTTGATTATCATTGTTCCCGGTTATGTCGTCTACGTCCGGCATATTTTCATTATTACCGTCCGGAATTATACCGTCGTTATTTCCGTTATTATTATTATCCGGTAAATTTCTGTTGTCATCATTTAAATCACCATCAAGGTCACCTACATTTCCATTGTTGTCTTCTACTCTTCCGTTATTATCGTCTACATTCCCATTTCCATTCGTACATGCAACTATGCTGAAAAGCATTAATGCAGATACTAATATCAATGCTAATTTTTTCATAATAGCCTCCATTTATAAATTTAAATATCACAGATAGTATAACCATAATTATTCCAAACATTAAAAAATTAATATTTTATTAATAAGTTTGTATCTTTTTCCCATTTAAGGTTATTTTTTCTGACTATTCGGCAAATGAAAATGAAATAAAGCCTCCGCCAAGTGTGGTGGTTTTGTACCACAGCAGCAAATTAATTGTTTTTTTCATACCTTCATCTAAAATTTCTGCATATGCTTTACTTAAGTCCTCTTCAAATTCAATAGAAATCAATGTTACCCAATGCCATTTGTCAAGTAATTTTTCTTCTCCGTTGCACAAGTTCAAAAATGCTAAAGGAACATCATTCTCCAACGAATTTTTTATAAAATTTATTATTTTTTTAAAAGCCGGGCGTATTTCTTTTTTCTCCGGCACATCAACTGCATCGTATAGCAGTTTAATACCCTTGCTGTCAGCAAATGAAACCAGTCCTTTATAGAAAACATTTGTTGTATTGACGCCCCTCATTGTAGGTGTAATATATTCCCACATTTCATTCATTAATTTTACACAATTATTTTTGCCGGTTCCGATTTCCTTCCTATAATACATTATAATATTAGCAGCAGCAGTAGGACCGCAGCCAGCCATTCTCTTCCAGGCTTTTTTATACCATTCCTGATTGCAGCCGCAATATTTTTCATTTGTATTTTCATCCAGAACTTCAAAATATTCAGGATTTCTAATCGATGCTTTTATCATTTCGCTCACCATTCAGTTCTAAATTAAATTTAAATTTTAAGTCTTATCAGCTTTACACCGATACAATAAATATATATTGGTTAAAGACATCAGTCTTTGTTTCATTAGCATATTAATTATATCATACTTTTAATTTATTTTTTCTTAATTTTCAGTATAAATCCTGCTATTGAATTTGAACCCTTTTTCGATTGACATTTCCAGTGTTTGGGATTATAATTCAGTTAAACGTTTAAACTAAAGGTATCAGCATTATGAAAATAACTATAAAGGAAATTGCAAAAGAAGCAGGGGTGTCCACTGCCACCGTTTCAATGATTTTAAACAATAAGGATAAGCATATTACCAATGCTACACGCATGAGGGTTTTGGAAACCGTAAAAAAATACAATTATGTTCCCAATGCCATGGCAGGCAGCCTGGTTACACAACGGACACACATTATAGGACTAATACTGCCTGACATAACAAACCCCTTTTTTCCGGGCATTGCAAGAGGTGCTGAGGACAAAGCAAATGAATCAGGATACAGTTTAATTTTTTGTAATACAGACGATAATTTAGAAGTTGAGGAAAGATATATACAATCACTTACTAATAAAATGGCAGATGGAATAATAATTGCACATTCCTCAAATAGTTCAAAAATGCCTGAAATTTTAGGAAGATGCCAAATTCCCATAATTTTAATTGACAGAGACTTTAAATCCGATAATGTCTTAGGCAAGGTATTGGTTAACAACTTCCAGGGTTCATATAATGCAGTTGTATATATGCTGAACATGGGATATAAAAAAATAGCATATCTTTCAGGGCCATTGAAAACACAAACAGCACAGGGAAGATTGGACGGATATAAAAACGCTTTATTAGACAACTGCCTTAAATATAACGAAGAATTAGTAAAATCCGGAGAATACAGAATTGAATGGGGCAGAAAAGGTGTAAATGATTTGCTGTCTGAAAATAAAAATTTTGATGCCATCTTGTGCGGAAACGACCTTATTGCTATCGGAGCAATGAAAGAATTAAAGAAAAACGGATTCAATATTCCCAAAGATGCAGGAGTTATGGGATTTGACGACATTTATATGGCAGGGCTCGTAGACCCTCCACTTACCACAGTAAGGCAGCCAAATTACAATATGGGATACAAAGCAATGGAATTATTATTGGAAAACTTAAACGTAACGAATAAAAACGACTGCCAAAAAAGCATAAAAACTATTACGCTAACGACAAAAATAATTGAAAGACTTTCAACATAAAAATTGAATATATCCACGATAAATTCAAATGAATAACATTAGGCTCTAATGCAATAATAAGAATCAATAAATATAATTTTTCTATTATTCTTGTTCCCAAAGTAAAATTTTAAGCTGCACAAAAAAGGGAGGTGGTCAGTTGAAAGACGCAGTAGTATCAATGAAACATATTACAAAGGAATTTTCCGGTGTTAAGGTGCTAAAAGACGTAAATTTAAATATTTACAAAGGAAGTGTCATGGCACTTGTAGGTGAAAACGGTGCAGGAAAATCCACATTGATGAAAATACTCACAGGTGTCTACCTGAAAACAGAAGGTGAAATTTACCTAAATAACAAACCTGTGAACTTTACAGACACTCGCTCTTCTCAAAATGCTGGGATTGCGTTTATTCATCAGGAATTAAATCTTGTTAGAGATCTTTCAATCGGAGAAAATATATTTATTGGAAGAGAACCTGTATCAGGAAATGGTAGAATTCTTTGGAATAAAATTTACGAAAATTCAAAATACTGGTTAAATAAAATAGGTTTGAAAGAAGATCCACGGGAGCTGGTCAGAAATTTAAGCGTAGGCAAGCAGCAGCTGATAGAAATAGCAAAAGCACTTTCCTTAGACGCAAAAATTATTATAATGGATGAACCAACTGGAGCCTTAACACCTGCAGAATCCGAAAAACTGTTTAGCGTCATAAAAGATTTGAAAAATAATGGTAAAAGCATTATCTACATATCCCACAGACTTCAGGAAATATTTCAAATATGCGACGATGTTACCATACTGAGAGATGGTGAACTGATAGATGAAAGGCCCATTGAAGAACTCAATGAAGATAAAATAATTGAAATGATGGTGGGAAGAAAATTAAATGAACAATATCCACGAATTGAAACTACAGTCGGTAAAGAAATACTAAAAGTTGAACACCTTTCAAACCAATTCGTAAAGGATATTTCATTTGAACTGAGACAGAAGGAAACTTTAGGAGTTGCCGGTTTAATGGGCTCTTTCAGAACTGAACTGATGCGAACAATTTATGGAATTTATCCATACACGGGAAAAATTTACTTAGACGGTTCAAAAACTGAAATCCGTTCTCCAAAGGATGCCTTGAACAAGGGAATAGCATACGTCACTGAAGACAGAAAAAACAACGGAATTATAGGTGGAATGAATGTTATGGAAAATATAACTTTATCTGCCCTTAAAAAATTCCGGGGCCCTCTTGGATGGATCAACAATGATAAGGAAAAGTCATCAGCCGATAAATATATAAAGGATATGTCTATAAAAACTTCGGGAATAAATCAACTGCTGAAATATTTAAGCGGTGGCAACCAGCAAAAAGTGTCTATCGCAAAGAACCTTATCACAGAACCAAAAATCCTTATTTTGGATGAACCTACAAGAGGCGTCGATGTAGGTGCAAGGAAGGAGATTTATAATTTAATCAATAAATTTAAGTCGGAAGGCATGAGCATTATCGTCATATCATCCGATATTCCGGAAATACTTGGGATCTGCGATCGTATCATAGTAATGCATGAAGGCGGGATTTCAGGATCTTTGGAGCAAAAAGACGCTGATCAGGAAACTATTATGACACTTGCTGTAGGAAAGGATGTGCACAACAATGAATAAATCAATTAATAAACTTCTTAAGAATAAACCACTAATAGTACTTCTTGTCACTTCTGTTATTATATCAATTCTTAATTCAAGGTTCCTAACCTGGAGCAATATTTTAACGGTTCTTAGGCAAACATCTATCAATGCCATAATTGCAACTGGAATGACCTTTGCAATATTAATAGGTGGAATAGACTTATCAGTCGGTTCGGTCTTCGGGTTGTGCGGTGCCATAGCCGCCTCCATGATTTCGTCAGGTACAAACGTGTTTGTTGTTGTCATAGTTTCTTTAATACTGGGGACGATAATAGGATTTTTTAACGGAACACTTATTACTTTCGGCCGTATGCAGCCTTTCATTGCCACCTTGGGCACTGTAACTTTGCTTCGCGGTTTCATTCTTGTCCTTACACAGGGCAAACCCATAAGTACAGGCAGTACCGAAGCATCTGCAGCATTTGGCAATATAGGATCCGGATTTTTATGGTCAATACCAGTCCCGGTGTATATAATGATTTTGGTATTTATAGTCGCTTACTATATCTTAAATCACACACGCATAGGAAGATACATATATGCCACAGGTTCAAACGAGGAAGCAACCATGTATTCCGGAATAAATACGGATAAGGTAAAACTGTTTGTCTATTCCGTTTCAGGTATGACCGCAGCATTGGCCGGAATACTTATTACTGCAAGATTAGGCTCGGCTCAGCCTACAGCAGGAGCAGGATATGAACTTGATGCCATAGCAGCTGTTGTATTAGGCGGTACCAGTATGTCAGGAGGAATCGGCACAATTACAGGAACCGCAATCGGTGCTCTGATAATAGGAGTTTTAAACAACGCTCTTAATCTGATGCACGTATCATCCTACTACCAGGATGTGGCCAAAGGTATTGTTATTCTAATTGCTGTACTCCTTGATAGAAAACAAAAACTATCAAGGTAATCAATAAATAATAATAATAAAATATGGAGGGATTTTATGAAAAAATTTTTAAGCCTGGCAATTACCATTACGATGGCTCTGTCATTGCTTGCAGGATGCGGCAATAATGATGCTAATGAACCTGCCGAAACAAACCAGGCAAATGAACCGGCAGACAGTGAAGGAACAAATGGAGAACCCAAAACAGTCGGACTTGCAATATCAACACTGAACAATCCATTTTTTGTAGACCTTGAAGCAGGTGCAAAAGCCAAGGCAAAAGAATTAAATGTTGATATTATAACTCTTGATTCACAAGATGATTCAGCAACAGAAATGTCAAATGTTGAGGATCTGATCAATCAGGACGTGGATCTTATCATGATAAACCCCACTGATTCCGATGCGGTTAAAAGTGCCGTAGAGTCGGCAAACAAGGCTGATATACCTGTAATAACCTTAGACAGGGGAGCAAACGGCGGCGAAGTAATATCTCACATAGCTTCAGATAACGTGGCCGGAGGCAGGCTTGCAGGTGAATATATTGTTGAACAGTTAGGCGGCAAAGGAAAAATGGTTGAACTTGAAGGCATACCAGGTGCTTCGGCAGCCAGGGACAGAGGTCAGGGCTTCAACGAAGCAATAGAAGGAACAGATATCGAAGTTGTTGCCAGGCAGACCGCAAATTTCGACAGAGCAGAAGGGATGACAGTAATGGAAAATATCCTTCAGTCCCAGCCTGAAATAGACGCTGTATTTGCACATAATGACGAAATGGCTTTAGGTGCTTTAGAGGCTGTTAAAGCTTCTGAAAGGGATATCCTTGTAGTTGGGTTTGACGCCACAGATGACGCAAAAGCAGCTGTTGAAGCAGGTGAAATGGCGGCGACCGTGGAACAACTTCCAAAAGAAATAGGATCCCTTGGAATTGAAACGGCTGTCAAAATATTAAACGGACAGCAGGTTGAAGACATGATACCTGTAGATCTGCAATTGGTCAGTAAGAAATAATAGAATAACTTATACAAAAACAAGCTCCGAAAAATGATATGATACTTCCAAAGCACGCATTATAATTAATTAAAATTAGATTATGATTGTATACTTGACACATATCAGTTCCAAGGGGCTTGTTTTTTATATATTATAAATTATTACAACAACAGCATATCTATTTTACTTTTTCATTGCCTGTATACTGCTTTCTTCTTCGCGAAACATAAATAAAAATACAATAAATAAAATTAATGCACTAATTAATATAGTGTACTGCCCAAGAATATCAACACAATTTTTTCCGATAACGGCACCAAAAGCAAATATGATTATGAAACCGTAATAAAACATGCTTTTTTTTAACATATACTTATCTCTTCTGCAGATTGAGTTACACAACAAATATGTAGCATTGCGCAAATTCCCAATGCACATAGTTGTAGCCAAGGAATTATCATGTATCTTTCTGAAACTCTGCACCTGAATACCACAGGCAAGAGAAATCATGCTGTTTGCAATAAGATTCATATTTGTATCCATAAAGGCTACGGCCAGCATTATCACAACCTCTGCCAGTATTGACAACTGACGCCAGTGAGGACTATTAACATTCTGAAATTTAAATCTAAGAAGCTCTGCAACAAAAACACCAATTATAAAAAATAATACAGGCATCAAATATCTTAAGGATTGTTGAAAATTCATGCTTGAAATATTTATTCCAAAAAGAATAATATTACCTGTCTGTGCATTTGCAAAAACCCCGTCTCGGAAAACATAAGTGTATGCATCCATATAGCCTCCTGAAAAAGCTAAAAGTATACCTACCAAAATCGATTCGGACATTTGCCATCTTCCGCCGTTTTTAACATGCTGTCTTTTCTCACTTTCATACATCAGGTAAAATGTATCTCCTCTTTATATTTTATACAATATTTTAGAAAGGAATTCCTTCGCTCTTTCGTGAGACGGATTTGAAAAGAAGTCTTTTGGATTATTTTCTTCCAGTATTTTGCCATCATCCATGAAAAGTATTCGGTTTGCAACGCTCTTTGCAAAACTCATCTCGTGGGTTACTACTATCATTGTCATTCCTTCCTCAGCTAAATCCTTCATCAGCGTTAAAACTTCACCAATCATTTCTGGATCAAGAGCTGATGTAGGTTCATCAAAAAGCATTATATTGGGCTTCATAGCAAGAGACCGCACTATGGCAATTCTTTGTTTCTGCCCACCGGAAAGCATATTGGGATATTCATTTTTTTTATCAGAAAGCCCTGTCCTTTCAAGAAGTTTCAGAGCAGTTTCTTCTGCCTCTTCACTGCTTTGGAGCCTAAGTTTAACAGGAGCCAAGGTAATATTCTCTATCACTGTCAGATGAGGAAATAAATTGAAATGCTGAAAAACCATTCCCATTTTCTGCCTTATCTTATTTATATCACATTTTTTTTCTGTAATATTTCGTCCTTCGAAAATTATTTCCCCCGAATCCGGAGTTTCCAAAAGATTAATACATCTAAGAAACGTGCTTTTCCCTGAGCCGGAAGGACCTATTACTACTACCTTTTCTCCGTTTTCTATTGTCGTACTGACATTTTTTAAAACATGGTTATTACCAAAACTTTTATTTATGTTTTTAATTTCTATCACCTTGAGAAAACCTCCTTTCCAACCTTTTCTGTATTGCACCCAGGCCGAGAACCATTACAAGATAGCATAATGCAACTGAATACAAAGAAAAAAATGGTTCATATGTCCTGCTTCTTATAATGTTTCCCGCATTCGTAAGGTCAATTACAGGAATAAAACCTGCCACGGAAGTTTCCTTTAAAAGAGCAATAAACTCATTCCCAAGGGCCGGAAGTATGTTTTTAACCGCTTGAGGCAGAACTATAAAGAACATTGCCTTGCTCCTATTGAGCCCTAAAGACAATCCCGCCTCCATCTGCCCGCTATCCACAGATTCTATTCCAGCTCTGGCAATTTCCGCCACATATGCTCCAGAGTTTATTCCAAACGTCATTACGGCTATAAATATTGTGTTGTCAATATTTGAAAAAATCGTATAATACATAATAAGGAGCTGGACTACAACCGGAGTTCCCCTTATTATTGAAACATATATATTGCATATTATATCAAATAAAAAAAGTTTTCTGCTGTTCTTTGCACTATATCGTATTATTGCTACAAGAATTCCTATTACTATTCCAATCAAAGTTGCAAACAATGCAATTACAATTGTATTTTCAATGCCGGTAATAAATAATTTATACCGTCCTTCTACTATGAATGTTTTATTAAAACTGTTAATGAATCTTTCCATAAGTACCTCTATCCACAAATGTGCTTGTTGCCTTCCATACTTGTGCAGCAGAATGCATCGAATTTTACAATTCACATAAATTCGATGCAATTCTATACGATTCACCTGTCACCTGCTGCCAACGCCTAAAGCGCATGAAAATGTACGCAAACATATTGTTCTATATTATTCTTTAAATATCTTAAATATTAAACATTCTTTTTATGATTTGCTACGAATTCATCAATTTTACCTTCATCGATGAGCCTTTGAAGTGTAGAATTTATAGATTTAAGCAGTTCCTCATTTCCCTGTTTAACAGCAATTCCGTAATTTTCACTTATTTCACCAAAATTAACTGTTCCAAGATTTTCCTCATTATTTTTAACAATTTCTTCGGCGGGAAGCTCATCAATAACTACAGCATCAATTCTTCCTGTCAATAGATCCTGAGATGCCTCCAACGCATTTGCATAGGTCTTAACCTCAGCTCCTGAACCATGCAGCTTTCCATCCTCAGAATCAACGGCTTCAGATACTGAAAGATCCCCCGTCGTCCCCAATTGGACACCTATTTTTTTACCCTTTAAATCATCCATTGATTTAAGCTCGGCACCTTTTTTGTATATAATATTCTGAATTGATTCAATATATGGTATAGTGAAGTCTACTTCCTCTTCCCTGTCGGAGCTTATGGTCATTCCTGCTGCTACAAAATCAGCTTTTCCTGTTGTCAAAGCTGGAATAAGGCTTTTAAAATCAATATGTTCTACAACGAGTTCCTTCCCAAGGTCCTTAGCTATTTCCTGAGCTATATCAACATCCACACCAACAATTTTTTCTCCTTCAAAATATTCGAAAGGAGCAAATTCTGCATTAGTATACATTTTTATCGTATTATCTTTATCTCCGTTTGTCCCTTCCGCATGTTCTTCGCCGCCACTACTGCTTGATGGTTGTTCCATCCCGGTATTCTGACTGCATCCTACAAACAATGAAAGCATTGCGGCAATAATTAATACAACAGATATTACTTTTTTCATCTCATCCTCCAAAATTATAATATTCATTTTTTATGTAAAAAATATGCTATCACTTTTCAAGGATTTTGTCAAATATTTTTTCGCTTTTATGTATAATTATATATATTCCTTTGATGTATTCTTATGCTCTGCCAAGACAAAAATATGGACAGTACAGAAAGTTTTTCAACTGTCCAAATCCTTACACATATTTTGCAAATGATTTGTTAATACTTTTTATTATTTTTAATTCCATAACTTATAAATCATCTTTTTTGATCTGTTTTTAATTTCCTCCGAGTTTTTCAGCTAGAACTTGACCTACAGCATATCCTGAAGTTAACGCCCAACCAACATCTGCACCCGGTATAGAATCATTTCCTCGTGCACCACCGGCAACATCACCTGCTGCAAAAAGACCTTCGATAGATTTTCCATCTGTATTGATAACTTGCAGATCTTTATTAATCTTTAAACCACCTAATGTCGTAGCATATCTTGGCTTTTGTTCAACGAGATAATATGGGCCTTCACCAATTGGCTCAGTTAAGTAATCCGCATCGCGTCCAAAATCTTCATCAATACCTTTTTTGACAAATTCATTATAGCGATCTACGGTCTTTTGTAAGTTTATTGTATCTATATCAAGAATTTCGGCAACCTCTTCAATTGTATCAGCATGCGCAAAATATGGAGGATCTTTTGCATTATTTTCCAGCCATCTATCTAACAATTCTTGACTAATTCCATAGCCTGTAATATTGCTTTCAAAAGAATCATACGTTGCCTGATCCATTAACAGGAAAAGCCTGCCATCCTCTTGCTTTGCCATTTCTTTAACAATATTGATTCCTGCTGTGCGTTCATTTACAACACGTTTCCCCGAGCGGTCAACAAGTATACCACTTACGTCCCAAGCTGCCATTGAACCATTGTAGGTTGATTTAGCAATGCCCGGTTGCCATTCAACACCGTTTTCAAAAAGTTCAACATAACCTTGATTTACAACATCAGCGCCAATTTCTTGTGCCATTTCCATGCCTTCACCCTGTGCAAGTTGAGCACCGTAATAAACAAAGTTGTTTAAAGTTTCAGGTAAAAGATCCTTACGAGCACCATAACTGCCAGTTGCAAGTACCGTTGCTGCACCTTTAACCTGATACTTCGTTCCATCTGAGCCTTCTGCTTCTACTCCAATAACTTTATCTCCATCTAATAATAGAGAGGTAGCTTTTACATTTACATGAACACCAACGTCAGTTTCTTCTAATTTTGCAGCTAATGCATTCTTAAGACCATCTCCGGCATCTTCATAAATCATTGCTCGATTGATACTATTTTCGCTAAGAGGTGTTAGTTCATTAGGAGTAGGTGCTCCAATATAATCATCAATCCAATCGGTTGCCGGGCCCATATTCTCAGAGTAAAGCTGTAAGTCTTCTGGAATATTCACACCGCCGCCATTCTTGAAATTATCATCATAAACAGCTTCAACAGAATCATTTGTGATCCCATATTTTTCGGATTGCAATTTAGAACCGGTGATTAAAGAAAAAGCACCACTAAATGCAGTATGTCCACCCAACATTGCATTTTTCTCCAGAAGAATGACCGATAAACCCTTCTGTTCTGCTCCCATTGCTGCAGTCATACCGGCACCACCACCGCCAACTACAATGACATCAGCTTCAAGTTCTATGGTTTCTGTTTTTGGTTCTTTTTCAATTGATTTTTTCAAAAGTTCCGTATTTCCATTTGCTTGTTCTGCAGCATTGAGAACTGCATTTTTGATTGCTACAGATGAAATTGTTGCACCGCTAATCGAGTCAACCCCTATCGATTGTTCATCAATGATTTTTTGTGGTAATTGATCAAACGCTGTTTTTGCAACTGTTGTAGTTTCCTCGTTGTCAAGAATATTAATAGCAGTAATTGCATCTTCAGAAAATTCTACTTCGACTTCAATCGTGCCGTTATGACCCATCGCTTTGCCTATATATTTGCCGGAATTATATGAAAACATTTTTTGGCCATCTACAGCCCCATTCAATTCTTCTTTTCCATTGTTTTCTTGATTGCATGCAACAAGCATAATTATCAAGATTAAACATAGAAGTATTTTAAAATTCTTTTTCATAACGCCCCCTAAATAATATTATTTTAAATCTATGTTAATTATAACACAAACAAATGATGAACGTCAACGCAACCACCATTTCCCTATTCGTATCGCAGACATTCGATTGGGTCTGATTTTGCAGCCTTTTTAGCAGGGTAATACCCGAAAAATACACCTATAATCATGGAAAACCCTACTGCCGTCGCTACTGAAACAGGATTTACAACTACAGGTATGGAAATAATACTTCCGCCTATCATAACCAACCCTATTCCCAAAGCTGTTCCAGCTATTCCTCCAATGGCAGACAAGGTTGCGGATTCAATCAGGAACTGAAACAGCACGTCCTTTGTTCTTGCTCCCAAAGCCTTCTTTATTCCTATTTCTCTGGTTCTTTCAGTCACAGAAACCAGCATAATGTTCATTATACCTATTCCGCCCACCAAAAGTGATATTGCTGCAATAACAGCAACTGCCGCCGTCAATCCTCCCAGCATGGAATTAATAGAAGCCTGGTCCTCCTCTGCAGTATAAAACTGATAATTTTCAGGGTTCCTTGACTTAAGCTTTGCAATGTAAGATAGTACTTCCTCTCCAACGGAACTTACAGAATAATCCTGCCCTACAAATACCTCCAATTCATAAAAAGGATATTCTTTCGAAAAAACAGTTGTGTAAGGCACATATCCTTCTTCATACTCGTTCTGCCCCTGCATTAATGAAACAAACGGCGATACCTCAACTTTGTAAACACCTATTATAAGAAGATCTTCCAGATTATCATTTATTTTAACCCTTATTGTTTTTCCAACTGCATTTTCAGTCCCAAATAACTTCAAAGCTGCAGTATCCTGAATAACTATAACCTTGCTTTTTCTTTCCAAATCATCCTTGCGTATCATTCTTCCATAAAGCATTTTTACTTCCTGAACTTTTTCAAATCCGTAATCTATACACATCATATTGAGTTTCACAGTCTTCCTGTTCACGGTAACATCACTGCGTACAGACTCAGAAGGAGCAATGTATTCAATTTTATCTCCAAATCTCTCTTTAAGCAGTTTTATGTCATCTATGTAGAAATAATCCGTTGACCTTACTTCGTCAATATCGTACAAATATATAAAAGCGCAGTTCTTGCCAATATCCTTGTACAAGTCGTCAAATACTCCTTTCATGCTATCACCTATAGACACTATTGCAATAACCGAACTGATGCCTATAATAATACCGAGCATTGTCAGAAGAGAGCGCATTTTATTAGATAAAACAGACTGGAACGCTATTTTAATATTTTCTAACCAGATTATTTTAAAACACCTTCTTTCCGCCTGTCTTCGATTAATAAACCATCACTGAATACTATAACCCTGTCTGCGTATTTAGCAATATCCGGTTCATGAGTAACCAAAATAACACTGTTGCCTTCTCTGTTCAACTCTGTAAATATTTCCATTATTTCTTCAGAAGAGTGAGTATCGAGATTCCCTGTGGGCTCATCCGCCAAAATAATGGGGGGATTGTTTGCTAAAGCCCTGGCAATGGCAACTCTTTGCTTTTGACCTCCTGACAGTTCACTTGGGAGATGGTCCATCCTAGCCCCAAGTCCTACTCTCTCCAAAAGTTCCAACGCTCTCCTTGTCCTTTGAGATGATTTTACTTTAGCGTATATCATTGGAAGCTCCACATTCTTTAAAATATTAGTCCTAGGTATAAGATTAAACGCCTGAAATACAAATCCGATCTTCTTATTTCTGATAAATGAAAGCTCGTCCTGGCTCCGTTTTCTTATATCTATCCCTTCAAGAAAATATTCTCCGGAAGTAGGTCTGTCAAGACACCCTAAAATGTTCATCAGCGTTGATTTACCGGAACCGGATTGACCCATTATTGCAATAAACTCTCCATGCTCAATCTCCAAGTTAATATTTTTAAGTGCGTGTACTTCTACTTTTCCTGTTTTATAAATTTTATTCAAATTTTTAATAGATATCAAATTACTCATATTGTCAGCCTATTTTCCCTCTTCGTTAGAAAGTACAATCATGCCGTCACTGTAACTTGAATCAGGGTTGACGACGATTTTCATTTCTTCTGCAAGCCCGCTGCCTGTTATCTCCGTTTCCAAATCCGTTTCCATTCCTGTTTCCACAGCTATTGATTTTACAGAACCATCATCATTTACTGCAAATATCTTATCCTGGCCATTTTCATCTTCCAAAATGGCTCCTGTAGGCACGGCAAACACATCATCTGCCTCTCCCACCTTGATTTGGGCAGTAGCAATTACGCCTGCCATCAAGCTCTCGGGCCTTTCTGTAATGTCAATAAGCACAGGTATGACTCTTTCCATACTGTTATTGTCCTTTTGTTCAGCAGTGGGAGAAATTCTTGCCACAACCCCTTCAGCATTATCTGCTCCCATAATATCCGAACTTATTTCAGCCTGCTGTCCTGTCTTTATTTTGCCCACGTCAAATTCACTCACCAATACCTTCATTTGAAGTTTGTTTAAATTTTCAACTACAAACATCGCCTTTTCATCTTCAGTATCCTTTGCGTATCTTCCAAGGTTAACATTTACTCTTGTTACAGTTCCGTCTATGGGGCTTCTAATATATACTTTATCCAAATCTTCTTTTTTCTTTTCCAGTTCCTGTTTTTTTATTTCAACATCTTTAACTTCCGCTTCAGACAAATTTACTTTTCCGTCAGAAGCATTGAAACTTTCCAAACCTTTCTTTGCCTCATTTAAATTATTCTCAATTTCTTCAAAAGTTTCCTGGGTAATTATTTCATTTTCCAGCAATTCTTTGTTTTGATTAAAACTTTTTTCAAGCTCAGCAACCTTAGACATAGCTTTATCATATTCAACCTGAGTTGCTTTAAGCTTTTCCTGTTGCTCTAGCTGTGCCAGTTGAATTTGATTTCCTGCAGCATCAATCTCCTTCTCCAATTCTTCGCTGTCCAATACTGCTAAAATCTGATCTTTTTTAACTATATCTCCTTCTTTTACTTTTATATCTAAGATTTCATAGTTTAACGGAGATACAACATCGGCTTTCTCAATACCTTCCAACGGTGCTTTTACCGATATGGTCTGTTCTATTGTCTTTTTTTCAAGATGTGAAACATTTGCAGCAATTACAGGTTCAGCTTTATTATTTTTAACATTAAAAACAGCTATAACCGCTATAATTACAACAATCATCATAAGTAATACTTTTTTCTTCTTTAAAAAATTCTTCATTTTCCTCTCCCAAATACTATAACAATTACGTGCCAAAACTAAATTTTTCAAATTCAAATTTAAACATATTTTTTTACAATACACCTGTAATCAGCTGCATTATACATTATATAGTACACTTAATTTACTTAGACGTTTTGCATCTTACATAATATTATTATAAAAAATAATTAAATATACTTCCATAGTTTTACCTTACAATTTTGCCCTCAACCTTACAATTCAGAAAGATATAATTCTATTTTTAGATAATTTAAAAAATAATTATAAAAAATAATAATGATCAAAAATTTTTACTGATTCATCTGCTGAGCAAATTGAACCTTAATACCATTTGGATCCTGAACTATAAAAAATTTAATTTCAGGGTTAGGCTGAACAGGCCCTGTTTTTATTTGAATTCCCTTCTCTGTAACAAATTTAAGCATCTCATCCAATGAATCTACTCTAAATCCTAATGTAACCGCATTTCCCGCATCTATATCCTGAACCTTTTTATTATGTATGATTTCCAATTTAGTATCATCTTCACCCATGAAACAAATTTCTGTGCCGGGACCTCCACTAAATCTTTTGTTTAGTTTAAGTCCAACTATTTCCTGATAAAACTTGAGAGTTTCTTCCATATTTTTAGCTAAAATTGTAGTCCATAAAAACTTCATAACAATCCTCCAAGTATGTATTTTGATACTCAATGTTTATTTTAATATAATTGTCAGTTCCATGCAACAATTTTAAATAACTTTACTTATATCCAGATTTATTTTGCCTGGATATTCAGTAAATCCACTTATATTTTAATTTAAATTATTTATTTTAGCATTAATATTACATTAAAATCATATAAAAAAAGCTGCTTTCAGCAGCTTTTCCTTTAAAACTTTATAATAAGAATACTCAGATGTCTATCATGACTTTTAGTCAATGTCAATTTTCACTGAACTATCAGGTTTTGATTCTTTAGGAACTGTAATTTTCAAAACGCCGTTATCAAGATTTGCTTTGATACCCTGGGATTTCGCATCCTCCAGGTAAATATTCCTGCTCATTGAACTGTAGCGTCTTTCTTTATGAATATAATTTTTATTTTCTTCGTCGACGTTTTCTTCTCTTTTTATGGAAATATTCATAGTTCCTTCATTCATTTCTATATCAACTTCGTCTTTGTTAACACCAGGCAGCTCTGCAGTTACTAAATAATTATCTTTATTCTCCTCAACATCGACTTTGAATGTGTCTCTCATAAAGTTTCTCCTTGAGGGCCAATTCCAGTTGAAGAAATCATCAACCATATTGTAAAAATCATCAAAATCGTCAAAATCCTTATTTACCAAATTTCTGTTTCTTCTTGAAGGTAAAAATCTAGACATATTCAGCATCTCCTTTTTATTCTATAAATTTTATTTTTTGTTAGCACTCTCGCTTGGTGAGTGCTAACTCTTTATGTTTTTAATATACCACTATTTTTTTATTTGTCAACTACTTTTAGAAAAATTTTTTAATTTTTCTTTACTTTTTCTTATAAATAGTATTCATTTCCTTACTATTAGTGTTGTGTTCACCGCTTTATGGATGAGCATTTATTTACTGACTTAATACTTTTTAGTTTTTCCAATGTCCGACGGTTTATTCAAAAATATTTTCTTTGAAGCATTCAAATTGCTATGTTCTGCACAGGCTCTGCCGCATCCGTTAACTATTAAGACCACATCATAAAATACATTGTTCTTTGCAGGCTCAAATGAAACATTACTATATTCATCAGATAAGCTTTCAACCAACTTCTTTCTGTCAAAAATAGGATTGCAACCTCCGCAGTATTTTATTCCTACCTTCATACGGTCAATCTACTTCTTTCTTTAGTATTTTTTTTGCAAATGCCAGCAATTCGTCGCTTACTCCTTCAATCAAAACAACTTTCTTAACTTCAGGCAGTTTTTCCTTTAGTTCTTTTTCTATAATGTCTTCTACAGTAAATTTAGCTGAAAGACAGTTGCTGCATTGGCCCATAAGTTTGATTTTTAGAACTCCCCCATCAAAAGAAATTATTTTTACATCTCCATAGTGCATGGATAACTGAGGCCTGACATATTTATCAAATACATTTTCTATTTTTTCAATCATTGATTTTAACCCCCTCTTAAATTCAAAAACATAAGGCAGCACAGTTAATTACACGTACACAAATACAGCTTATGTATTTTAAAACTTCTATTATTTCATAATAGCACATGGCATCATATAAATGCAATAAATTTAAATGCCGCATGTACGAAACATACGGCATTGATTTAATTCAACTACTTTACTTCAAATCCTTGCAGTGGATTGGTTTCCAAAATTTTTTCCACCTCTTCGTAGCCTGTCAAAAACGAATAGTTGTATCGGGCCGGAAGTGCAAACACATGAGTTGAGTTTTCCCCAAGCTTGCTTGGAGGTATGGGAGCGGCGCTTACGCTGAATTCTTCGTTCTGCAGACACTGCCACTGCTCTTTGGTAAATATCATTACCGGTATATCCTGCCTCGGTTCATCCTCAGTCCACAGTGGATGTCTTATGTAAATAATCGGACCTGATGTATCTTCTTTTCCTTCAATCAATGAAGATCCATTCCAGATGTCATTCTGTATGCTGTAGCCCTTCCAGTTTTCAGGCAACGTAAAAGTAAAACCATATTCATCATTTCTATATATAAATGAATCTTTTGACACTTCTTCGTATTCGCCCATCTCTAAAGAATCAATTATCCACTTTCCGTCGGTTTTGGCTACTTCAAGGGTAATTGGTCTCTTTGCAGCAAAACCTACCTTTTGAATTTGGTCACTTGTTATCTCATATATTGTTCCATTTACAACATATATGTCTTCATCTGTTTTTTCTGCAGACATTACGCTGATACGTTCCGGCCAAGGGCTTGAAGTGAGCTTCCCCGGAGCGCTTTCAGGGCTTTTCACCCATTTCTCAATCAAATCATCCGTTACATAGTTACCGTAATATTTCTGCATATCATCTTTTAACATATCTTCAGAAGAAAGAAGTGATACCATTTTCAGCTGGCCGCCGAATTTCTGAACAAATTCCACAACATCATTTTTTTCGATCTCAGTTTCTTCAGCTCTCGACTTTTCCGCCGACAAAGCCCATTTAACGTTTCCTATGTCACCTTTCTTAAATTTAACCATTACGTTTGGATATGTCAAAGCCTGTGTTACCATGCTTCCTTCTGCAGGTGAATTTAATGCTGCGTGTATATACACTGTACCGGGAGTCACTTCTGTTATACTGTCTATGGTCACACTGTAGCCACCGGTATTCTTTTCTCCTGCCGATATAAGCACATACATATAGTCGCTGTCCGTTAAACAATACATACCCTTATTCATATAATTCTCATCGTACAATCCTGACAATAGTTTACTGTCTTTAATTGTTTGTATGTCCAATGTTTCAAAATTGATCGGTTTTTCAACAGCAGTATTTTCTGTATTTATAGTCACTGCACGAAGAGAATTATCCCAGCTAACATCAGTTCCCAATATTTCGGCCGCAAAACGCAGGGGTACATATATTTTTTCATCCTTTGTTATAGGTGAAATTTCACAATCAACAGTTTTTTCTTTTAATGAACCTCCTTCATTTTCAGTTATTTTTGCATTATTTTTACCTACCGTCATTTCTATAGTAACATCATCTGAATAAATTTTAATTGTTCCTGTTTCTAAATCACTTACTGCCTTGATGCCTAATTTTTCTGTAAGTTTATCTAAAAGAACTAATGTACGTTCATTTTCAATAAAGGGCTCTAAATCCTCCTGAACCCATTCATTATCGATTTGTATTTTTACATTATTAATATCAGAAACAGCAAATACCGTGTTAGTTGAAATAATTGCGCAGCACGTGCAGATAACAGCTGTCTTTTTTATCTTTGTTTTTTTCATATATACCTCCTCAATATTATTTTATATCTTTAGACGGAGAAACTTTATTTTTGTTCCTGGTTTTTTAAATTTTACAATATTGTTACTTTTCGCCGTCAACTTAATTCAATTTTAGGTTGACAATCATATTAGATATTTATATAATACTAAAATGGAAGGTGAAAATATGTCGGTTAAAAATAAAGTATTGAATATTTTAGAACAATGTAAGGGTGAAAGTGTTTCAGGTCAGGATCTTGCTGAAAAGCTGAATGTTTCAAGAACCGCTGTGTGGAAAGCAATAAATTCGTTAAAGGAAGAAGGCTACATAATTGACGGAGTATCTAATAAGGGGTATTCTTTGTCACCGACTTCAGATATTTTATCGTCGGAGGGTATACAGCCTTTTTTAAATGATGAATATAAAAAAGCTCCCATCAAAGTATATAAAACAATAAGTTCCACCAATACGGAAGCCAAACTCATGTCGTTGCAAGGTGCAGAACATGGAACCGTAATTTTGTCAGAGGAGCAGACAAACGGAAGAGGCCGCATGGGAAGAAGCTTTTATTCCCCGTCCGAATCAGGAATTTATATGAGTATTATTTTAAAGCCTGATCTAAGTATCACCGATTCTGTTTTGATTACAACTGCATCAGCCGTTGCAGTCTGTCTCGCTGTTGAAAAATTTACCAACATTGAGCCTAAAATAAAATGGGTTAATGACATTTATATTAACAACAAAAAAGTATGTGGAATTTTGACTGAAGCTGTAACTGATATTGAAAGCGGAACTATAAACGCATTAATTGTAGGAATTGGATTGAATGTCAAGACGGAAATTTTCCCGGAAGAGCTTAAAAAAAGGGCAGGCTCTCTGTTTAATTCAAGCAAAAACAGCTATATACGTAACCGCCTGGCAGCAGAAATAATAAACAATGTCTTGTCCACCTGTGCAAACCTTGAAGACAGAAATTTTTTGAAAATTTATAAAAACCGCTCCATGATAATCGGGGAAAAAATCAGGTACCTAAAAAATAACAAATGGTACGAAGGATATGCCCAGGATATTGATGAATACGGTGGATTGGTTGTTTCCCATGAAGACGGCCACAAGGAAATCCTCCATTCAGGAGAAATTTCAGTACGAAAACAAAATTAGTCAGGAGAATACTATGACAAAAGTAAAATTAAATACAAAAGACATAACAGAAATAGGAATGTTCGCCGCATTGACGGCAATAGGAGCATCCATAAGCATACCTTTAGGTCCTGTACCGATTACACTTCAATCTCTCTTTGTCTTATTGTCTGGATTGGTTTTAGGTTCAAGAAAAGCTTTTTTTTCGCAAACAGCTTACGTGCTGCTTGGACTGGCAGGGCTTCCTGTATTCGCCGGTTTTTCAGGAGGAATTCAGTCCGTTACAAATCCAAGCTTTGGATTTGTAATCGGGTTTGTTGCATCTGCATTCTTTGCAGGTAAAATCTCAGAAAAACAAATGTACTCAACAAAAAATTCAGCCCTGTCCGTACTTGCGGGAACCTTAGTTATATATGCAATTGGGATCCCTTATATGTACTATGTGTTGAATATAATACTTGCAGAAAATTTAAATATTATCCAGATATTAAGCATGGGAATGTTTATGTTCATTCCCGGAGATATATTAAAGGCAGTTATTGCCGTAATTATATGGAAAAAATTCAGGAAAAATTATAGTAAAAAAAGTTAAGTAAAAATTATTAAAACAATTTAAACCTTCACGCATATAATAAATATTATTAGCAATTAAATTAAGAGAAAGGTGTGACTGATTGTGCATAATAAAAACTTTCCATTTATGTCCGATTCATATTTAAAAAATGATACACGTATAAACAGCAGCAGTCCCTATAAGGTGCGAAATATGATTCCAAGCAGTTCCTCTACATATACCTTCGCCCAAGAAACAAGCCCTGGGCAAGCTCCCGAACAAGCCCCGCCCCAGGGGGACACATCTGCTCTTCCTGCAGAACCGGGAGCAGTGCCTGAAAGTGAACCGGAAAAAGTCGGCTACATATCTATAGGTGTTTTTACCGCATCAGGTGCACTTCCTGTAGAAGACGCAGTAATAACAGTCTACACACTTGATGAAGAAGGTGAAGAAAACGTCATATCACATCAGGTAACAGATGCAAACGGCCAGGTTCCCATCATAGAATTGCCCATAAGTCATGATGAGGTTAGTCCGCTGCAAAGCTCTGAATATTATTTCGGCACTTATAATTTAAGGATACAGGCAATTAATTATTATACTGTTAACATACTCGATTTTCGTGTTTTTCCGAATACAACAACAAATTTTGCTGTAGATTTAATTCCGGTTGCAGCAGAACCTACAGAAGTTGGTCCGGATACAACATACGTTATTCCGCCAAGCCCGGTGGACATTTCAAATGATTAAGGCGGTGGGTTTAATGAGCATTCAAATACCAGGACTCACAGAAGTTGTAATACCCGCTGCAATAACAGTGCATTTAGGTGCGCCGGATGAACCTGCTGAAAATGTTACAGTATCTTTTCTTGATTACATTAAAAATGTAGCTTCAAGTGAACTGTATCCAACTTGGCCAGAAAATGCACTGAGAGCCAACATTTATGCAATAAATTCAATTGCGTTGAACAGAGTTTTTACTGAATGGTACAGATCTCAAGGTTATAATTTCGACATAACAAACACCACCCAATACGATCAGGCATTTGTACCAAATAGAGGTATTTTTGGTAACATATCAGTCATTGCCGATGAATTATTTGACAGCTATATCACAAGAGAAGGTCAATTAGAACCTCTTTTTGCGGCATTTTGTGATGGACGCATAACACAGTGCAATGGCATGTTTCAATGGGGATCCGTTGATTTGGCAGAACAGGGCTATACTCCCTACGAAATCCTTCAATATTACTATGGAGATAACATTAACATACAAACAGATACACCTTTGGAAGAAGCATATGTAACATATCCGGGAACACCTCTAAAATATGGAGATAACAATCCATATGTGCTTATGGTTCAGTTCTCATTAAATATAATATCTGAAAATTACCCTGCAATACCTAAAATTCCATACCCTGTCGGTACGTTTGATGATGCGACGCAGTCCGCGGTTGAAGAATTTCAAAGAATATTTAACTTTCCTGTTACCGGAATTGTAGACAGTTCTACGTGGTATGGAATAAGAAGAATTTACTCAGCTGTTGCAAGGTTAGCAGAACTGACTTCTCAAGGTCTTATTATCAGTGAACTCCCAGAATTTACACCGGAGCCCGTGGAGGGAGAAGCTACTGCCAGAGTCCAGGTTGTTCAATATTTTCTCAATGTATTGTCAGCTTATTACAATACGATTCCGGCTGTAGACATAAACGGAATATTGAATACTCAAACAAGGACGGCAATAATGGAATTTCAAAAAACCATGAGGCTGCCTATAACAGGAATTGTAGACGAACAAACTTATAGCACTATGTACAACAGTGTTGCAGGTATATTAGCCACAGTGCCTCCCACATCTATAGCCCTTCCAAGTATCTTATGGCCAGGTGTTGTTTACAGACCAGGATCTGAAGGACCAGGGGTATATATTATTCAACAGTATCTAGCATATATATCTTCCATACTGGAGGGAATCACGACTGTTGAGCCGGATGGTATTTATGGTCCTCAAACAGAACAGTCTGTCAGAGAATTCCAGGAATTCTTTGGAATAGATCCCACAGGTATAGTTGATCGATATACATGGGAAAGGATAGTCCTGATATATCGAAACTTAAGATTTGGGACCAACCGAAATACCGGTCAATTTCCAGGCAGTACTGTTGGCGAACAATAAACAGATCAAGGAGGTAAATATGAAAAGCAGTTTAGATACTATTAAAGCAAAAAATCCTATATTGGAAATGCAGTTTGTTTTAAGAAAAATTGCGCAAGTATTTCCTGAGATTCCTGTGGTTTTTCCAACAGGAAGATTTGACCTTCAAACTCAAAATGCTGTAACGGAATTTCAAAAAAAATTTAATCTTCCCATAACAGGAAAGATTGATTTCATAACATGGAATGCAATTATGGAAGAAAATATTAAATGCATACACTGTATAAATACTCCTGCTAAGGTTGCATGCTTTGAAGACGATAAGGCAGAATACAAAATAGGAGATAAAGGAAACATTATTTTTATATTGCAGATACTTTTAAAAAATTTTAGGGAAAAATATATAAACTATATAGACGTGGATTTAACCGGGGTTTTTGATGAAACAACTGAAAAAGCAATTAAACAGTTTCAAAAATATAGCGGTCTTCCTGTTACAGGGATCCTAAATAGACAAACCTGGAATACAATCAATAAAATTAACGAAACCTGCCAGCTGTATGACGGCGCAATAGACTATTGGTAGATAAGAGGGATGCCGCAACAGCATTCCCTCTTATTTAAGATTCCGATTCCGACAGAGTTTTGGTTTCCCATTTATTACTTCTATATCTTATGATAAAGAAAAATGCCCTTACAAACCAATCAATAAACATTGCTATCCATACTCCAAACATTCCAACATTCATATATTTTGAAATAACTATACCTAATCCAATCCTTAATATCCACATTGAGGTTACTCCAACAACCATTGTATATCGTACATCGTTGGAAGCTCTGAGCATATTTGGAAGAGTGAATGCCATCGGCCAAATAATGCAGACAAAAATTCCATGGTAAATAAATACTTTGCTTGCCATAGCTGCTGTTTCTGCAGATAAATTATAAGCCTTCAAAATCAATGGTATGCCGGCAATAATAAGACCGTTTATTACTATCAAGGAAATATAAACATATTTTATAAACTTCTTCGTATAGAATCTAACCTGGTCATAATCTCCGGCTCCAACACACTGGCTTACAACAGTTACTAATCCCAATCCAATTGCCGTGCCAGGCAGTATTCCAAAAGCAGATACTGTATTTCCAACTGCATTTGCAGTAATTGACGCAGTGCCAAAAACTGAAATAACACTTAAAAGCATTATTTTCCCAAGCTGGAACATGCTGTTTTCTACACCGTTGGGAATACCTATCCTTAGTATATTACTAACCATTTTCTTGTCATATTTATACTTATGCTTTTTCCTTATATGAATTATAAGATCTTCATTCCTTAATAACACAATAATCATAAAAGCTGCAACAGCTCTTGATACCAACGTAGGAATAGCAACACCTGCCACACCGAGCTTGGCAACATAAACCAGCAGCGCATTGCCAGTTACATTTATGGCATTCATTATAAGAGAGGTTATCATAGTTATTTTTGAATTGCCCATAGCTCTGAACAAAGCAGCGCCGCTGTTGTACACAGCTATAAACGGTATGCTGGCAAACACAATCATAATATAAGTTCTGGCATATGCTTCAACATCTGGCTCTATACTTCCAAAAATCACTTTAAGTATGAAGTTTCTTCCAAAGTACATAGCAATCATTATAAGTACTGAAATAAACATTATAAATCCTATGAGCTGCTCTCCTGCCTTACATGCCTTTTCAATATGTTTTTGGCCTATATACTGACCTGCAATTACCGCACCTCCGGTCGCTAATGCGGCAAAAATATTTATAAGTAAAATCATTATAGAATCAGCAAGAGAAACTGCAGAAACTGCACTTTCACCTACACTTGAAACCATTATTGAATCTGCCATACCTACAGCAACAGCCAAAAACTGTTCTATAACAAGAGGTATCAGCAATCTTAGTATATCTTTTCTTGTAAAAAGATAATCTTTGTTTATAGAATTCCCCATTACGTCTCCCCATATAATCTTTTTTTCATTATTCAAATAAAAAAGCCTTCAAACAAAGGCCAAAATACCCTACATTTCAAATCATTTATAATTACATTCCCATTATAATACTCATTTAATTTAAGTCAAATGTATTTTTTTAGGACAACGTATCTTATTTAACATATTTAAAATATTTAACTTTTGATTCAAATTATTAATAACTGATAACCACCAATTAGATAGTTGGTCAAAATTAATCAGGTAAAAGGTTGAAAATATCGTGTTAAATATAGGAATAATACCTTTGTACATACTTTCAAGATAAGTAATAGCAGGTAATTCGTTATTAGTACTTTGTTGTAATTTCAACAATTTTATGTCAGAATGAATTTGTTTTTACCCCGTTTTTATACCCTTTTTCAATATTATGTCAAAAAATATTATCAATGCAATTGTTTTTCTAAAATTCTTTTGCTATTTTTGTAGACCTAGGTAAATTAGAGGACAAATGTATTCTGTTTTCTTTAAACAGTTCAAACTGGATGCAGTCCAGATTTATAATAGGTATTATAAATCGATTGGTGGAAGTCCTTGTCAAGATTTAAGTGTTTAGTTTCAATTCCTCATAGGTATTATAAATCCGGACTAACGACTACGGCATTATGCAGATCAACCAAGGTTTCAATTCCTCATAGGTATTATAAATCCCTATGAAAGGCACTGCTTTAACGGGCGGTGTCTTGTTTCAATTCCTCATAGGTATTATAAATCCAGGGAGAAAGTTTTGGTATTCTTACTGGCTATCAGTTTCAATTCCTCATAGGTATTATAAATCAGAAGCCGTTACAGGCGATTATTGGCTTGAAGAGGTAGTTTCAATTTCTCATAGGTATTATAAATCCATAATTATAAATAAAGTTATATTGTTATATTGTATATGTTTCAATTCCTCATAGGTATTATAAATCAACACCTCCATTACATAGGATATACTCCACTAAACCGGTTTCAATTCCTCATAGGTATTATAAATCCGTTAAATATGCAGAAGAATTCGGTAAAGGAACTATGTTTCAATTCCTCATAGGTATTATAAATCGGTGATCCGATTATCTCCCAAGGATAGGGTTATAATCTAGTTTCAATTTCTCATAGGTATTATAAATCGCAGATACACAGATTATCTTACGGCAGATAGTGAATGTTTCAATTCCTCATAGGTATTATAAATCTAGGGTGTTTCTTGTTGTTGACGAAAGCAATCTGGTGTTTCAATTCCTCATAGGTATTATAAATCGACAAGTTGACATATTGGAAAAAGTACAGCCATTCTGGTTTCAATTCCTCATAGGTATTATAAATCTCCTGTTTGTATCATTGCCTGCATCAGATTAATTTTGTTTCAATTCCTCATAGGTATTATAAATCCTTAATTGGATGTTATCACCGCCTTAAAAACATACATGTTTCAATTCCTCATAGGTATTATAAATCAAGAACTGAGTTAACATCAAGCATTGACAGTATTGGTTTCAATTCCTCATAGGTATTATAAATCTAGTAAAAGAAGTATCTGTAAACAAAGCATTGAGAAGTTTCAATTCCTCATAGGTATTATAAATCGCAGATGTTGCGTTGCTATACGTATACTATATATAGGGTTTCAATTCCTCATAGGTATTATAAATCAGTAGGCTATAACAGCTATTTGCTAACGGTATAGGTGGTTTCAATTCCTCATAGGTATTATAAAAATCTCAATATTTTGTGAATATGCCCCTAAGGCAGGTAAAGGTTTCAATTCCTCATAGGTATTATAAATCCTTTAATCCTTGAAAGTTTTCAAGCTTCAATGTTAAGTTTCAATTCCTCATAGGTATTATAAATCTTGAATACTGTTGTCTTTCCTGTGGCGTTATCGCCGGTTTCAATTCCTCATAGGTATTATAAATCGCTTATTAAAGCTATTCGTGAAGCTGAAAAAGCAGCTAATTATATGGAATATAAGGCGGAATTAATAAACGAAAAGGATTATAGATACACTTTAAATGAAAGTTTAGAGGTAAATGTAAAGGATGTTCAGGAAAATTATAAGGTGCATAATCCTTCTATTTCTCAAAAAGCAGAGAATAAATCAACTGTTCTTTTTAAAGATAATGCAAGCGGCTTAGAAGCAGGAATTAATGCAGACGGAGAACTGTATTTTGGCAATGATACGAGTGGTTATAATCTTAGAGATACAGTTGAGAACAGACGTTACATTGAGAGAGATATAGCCAGATACACAGGGCAAAAAATTGATTTATTTGTTGAATTTATTGCCCATGAAGATAATCTTAAGCAAAATAATAATAATCATATTAATGAGAATAGTGACAATATTAAAATTGAAGGACATATAGGTACATGGTATGTTATTGAATCTGAAATGATTGCAGGTAAAAGTTTATTCTTATTGGAAAGTGAGCAATACGGAGATGAAGCAGCTTCCCTTATTGTGGATGGAATGCGGAATATAATTCTTGAGGATGTTTACAATGGATTTGACGATTATAGAGAAAAATTACTCCTTGAAAATAATATTCTATCATTCGATAAAGACCAATCTATGAGAAAGTCAATAAAGGATGTTCAAAATACGATTAATGATTATAAGAAAAACACATCATATAATGAGACTGTTGTTAGTACTAATAAAAATTATATAGAACAAAGATAAATAACTTCTGTTCCAATGGAACAGAAGACAAGGATGCAGGAGAATGAATGACGGATGGCTATTTAAGAAACAACCCATATAGTGAAAGAAGCTATCATCCATTTAATGAAAATGATAAATGGGAAGCACAACATGACAGACGCATTAAATGGCTGACGAGGCAAATAAAGAATAATCCTACAATAAAATTAACTAATCTAACTGGAAGTCAATATGCTTTGGTTACTTCATCAATAAAGGGTAGCAAGTATCAGATAACAACTTTTGATGCTAATGATGTTCCTATTATGGATTCGCAAAGGGATACATTAAAAGAGGTTGTTGAGGAATTAGATGATTTAGGATTTGTTTTTCCTGAAAAGATCTTGGTGCTTATCAATAATAATTTGAAAAGTGTTATAGGGGAAAAACAATTAAAGGATACTATAAAATATACGCCTGAACGGTTAGAGAATATCCTTGGCAGATATGGAAGTAAGAGTAGTCCTAATTACTCTCAGGCATATATAGCTTATATGTCCCCTGATGATTTTTTAAGTCTGACAACTACTAATTTGGCAAAAATTGAAAGAGAATCAAGGGAGTTGAATTTGGATGATTTATATAATGAGACACAGGATATATTCTTGAAATTTGACATGGATGACAAGGAAGTTACTGGGCATGAGGGCAGGCACAGAATGGTAGCCTTGAGAAATGCAGGAATAAAATCAGTGCCGGTTGTGTTGTGGCAAGATGGCGAAAAGGGTAAGTATAATAAAATATTCATGAAAAACCTAAGATTGGAAGGAGAGGATTTCGAATACAGTAAAGCTTCGGGTAATGTGGACATTAAGAATCTTGTACCCACTTCAAGGAAGTACGAAGAGTGTCTAAAGAGGTTTTTTGTTGATAATGAAAGAAAATCATTGAAAGATATTCAAAATGGGATAAATGAATACAAGCTAAGAAATTCGTACAACAAAACTAAAATTAAATCTAAAACGGCTCATATAGAACAAAGATAAATAACTTATGTTCTAATGGAGCAAAAAATGCAGAAAAATAAATCTTCTGCATTTTTTATTGGAGGTAAAAATGATAGAAGAGAATCTTAATAATTTATTACCGCAAGAGATAATAGAACATTTTAAGAATAGCAAGGTTAGGAATGTAAATGGAAATTTTTAAGTTGTTTATCATGGAACAGGAACGGTTATACATGAATTTGAGAATAGTTTTACAGGTCAAGGAAACGATCAATTTGGCAGCGGATTTTATTTCACTACAGATAAGTTGCAAGCCGAAGTCTATCAAACTGCAAGCTTACCCGGAAAGGAAAAGTTAGGCGGTGCAGATAATCCTAACGTAATTGCTGCATACTTAAATATTACTAATCCAATTGTTGCAGCCGGAGAGAGTTTAAAAGAAACTAATGTTAAATT
>ENA-UOOK01000439-UOOK01000439.1-fermentation-metagenome-genome-assembly--contig:-NODE-439-length-54588-cov-8.724974_pt1 | contig 54588 bp, 42 predicted proteins | sample MGYA00245777_ERZ724023 | MGnify/ENA primary metagenome ERZ724023 (study PRJEB28704, sample SAMN03018312) | fermentation metagenome | biome: anthropogenic terrestrial biome; feature: soil; material... | reverse complement strand
CCTGAGAAGATCAGGAAGACAACGATCAACCGGCACCTTGATCTCTTTGCGGCAGCTACCGGCAGGTCCCGTGAGTCTCTTGAGATGTACCAGGGTGCCTTCACCCTTATCAGGCTCATGCAGGCCCTGGGTGCCTTCGGTTTCAGGGGATTGCATGAGAACAAACCCACTTTCAACGAGAGCATAGTTCCGGCAGTGGAACTGATGAATGAGCTGCTTGAGAGTGGCGACGTCAGGATAGACCTCCCCGAGCTGAAGAAAGCCTCCCTTGCAGTACCGCTTCAACGAAAGTACCGCATCCTGGAACACTACCAGGACATGGTCACAATACACCTCGAGAGCTTCGCCTATGTTAAGGGAAAGAGTGTCAACTATGACAACGGCAGCGGGTTTGTCTTTGACTGCCGTGGTCTGCGCAATCCGGTCACCGTGGCCGAACTGGACGGGCTCACCGGCCTTGATCCCGAGGTGATTGAGTTCTTCAACAATGATGACGAGGCTGTGGCCTTCGCAGGTGACTGCACCAACATCATCCGCAATTCCCTGCCCATGATGCGGCGAAAGGGGATAGTGGACATCAATGCTGCCTTCGGCTGCGTGGGCGGTCATCACCGCTCCGTCTGGAGCGCAGAGAGGGTGGCGCTTATGCTTTCTGCAATGCCCGGTGTTGAAGTATCAGTGAAACATACTGCGCTTGGGTAATGAAGGCGATGATTTTTGCTGCGGGCCTCGGTACCAGGCTTGGTGAGATGACCCGGACACGACCCAAAGCCCTGGCTGACATAAACGGCAGAACCATGCTGGAACTTACGGCCGAAAAACTTGTCAGGGCCGGATTTGATAACCTGATGATCAATATACACCACCATCCTGAACAGATGCTTGAGGAGATAGAAAGACTCCGGCAAAGAGGGTATGACATAACCATCAGCGACGAACGGGACGGACTCCTGGATACCGCAGGTGGCCTCTACAGGGCAAGGAGCTTCTTTGGCTCCGAACCTTTCCTTGCACACAACGTGGATGAATTCACTGATCTCGATCTTACCGGCATGTACAGGCAGCATGTGGAATCAGGCGCCCTGGCCACCCTTGCAGTCAGACACCGGCCAGGAAACCGTCAGCTCCTCATTGATGCCACAGGGCGCCTTCGCGGCTGGCGCAACAACGCTACCAAAGAAGAGATCATCACCCTTGAAAGCAACAGGAAGCTTGAAGAGGTGGGCTTTTCCGGTATTCAGGTCCTCTCACCGGCCATATTTGAACTGATGCAGGAGGGAGTTTATTCTCTGACATCGCTTTACCTTATGCTTGCAGGTAAGCATTTAATCATGACCTGCCTGCATGACTACGGTTACTGGTTCGACGGCGGCACCCCTCAGAATCTTGAAAAGATCAGGGCACACCTCTTGAGGTAGGCAGTAGGCAATAGGCAATAGGCAATAGGCAATAGGCAGACCCTCAGACTTTCAATTCTTCCAGAATGACCTTGTGAAGAGGGTAAGTATGGTGAAGATTTCCAGGCGCCCGATGAGCATCAGCGCAGTCATAATAATCTTTGCGCTTACTGTGAAACCATTGTAGTGTCCGAAGTTGCCTGATGCCCCCAACCCGGGACCAACATTGCTGATGGCACTTGTGCTTGCCCCGACAGCCTCAATCAGTGGCACTCCGGTGAAATGAATGGCAATCATCCCGGCAAGGGTCAGTCCAATATAAAGAAGGATGAATGAAAGGATGGTAATATTCAGGCTGTCAGGTATTATCCTGTCATTGATTTTAATGGGTATCACTGCATGTTGATGCTGGAACCGCTGAAAGACCACCTTCAGGTTGCGCAGGGTGATGAGGTGCCTTGCCATCTTAATTCCACCGGTGGTTGAACCCGTACACCCGCCGGCAGGCATCAGGAGAATCATTATGAACCATCCGCCATGAGGCCATAACATGTAATCAGTAGTGGCAAACCCCGTCCCTGTCATCTGTGAGATGACCTGGAAAAAGCCGTGCCTCAATGAGAGGGCAAGATTGCGATCAGTACCCGTATAAAGAATCAGCGTCACAATAATGGTGGCCCCGGTGACAAAGAAGATATAAAACCAGAGTTCCTCAAAATCAGCAATCTTCCTGAACTCGAAGCGCACAAGGAAATAGTAGACAATATAGCTGACCCCGCCCAGGAACATAAAGACTCCGATCACATTCTGTACATAGGGTGAGTATTCTGAGATGCTGGTGTTCCTGGTGGAGAAACCTGCTGTGGATACAGTGGCAAAGGAGTGGCATATGCTGTCAAAGAGGTTCATGTCTCCAAGACTGAGAAGGATAACCTCCAGTCCGGTAATAACCAGGTAAATGGAGAGTATTATGTAGGCTATGGACCTTGTCTTCGGCAGTATCTTCTGCTTCATCGATGACTCAAGGGTGAAGAGATGGTACCCTCCGGACTGCATATTGGGAAGGATCACTATCACCAGCAGTATCACCCCAACACCACCGATCCAGTGGGTAAGGCTTCGCCAGAAAAGGATTGATTTCGGAAGTATCTCAACATTGCCTATTACAGTGGCTCCGGTGGTTGTGAAGCCAGACATGGTTTCAAACAGTGCATTGGTGAATCCTGACACTGACCTGCTGAAGAGATAGGGCATGGTTCCCAGCAGGGCCAGCAGTATCCAGGAGAGAGTCACGTTCAGGTACCCGTCCCTGATGTTGATCTTTTCCCTCTGCATGTTAGGCATGGCCAGGTAGAGCGCCAGCCCCGGCACAAATGATATCAGTGCCGGCCAGAGAAAGGGGCTGAGGCTCTCGGAATATATCAGGGCAACCGGAACACAGGCAATAAAGGCGCCACCCGTGATAATCATTATCAGGCCGGTAATCTTCAGAAGTGATCTGATGTTTATGCTTGTCATTACAGGGCAGCGGAACCGTACTCTGTTACATCCATTTTTTTCTTCTCAGGAGAAGCACGCCTGCTGTGGCAAGCACCACCGATCCGCCCAGTATGAACCAGAATGCGTTCATGTTGTTTTCGAACCGGTTGGGTACGTTCATGCCGTAGAAGCTGGCAATGAGGGTTGGTATCATCAGAATGATTGTGACTATTGTCAGCGATTTCATCACTATGTTGAGATTGTTTGAGATGACTGATGCGAAGGCATCCATCATCCCGCTCTGTATATCGCTGTAAATCTTTGCCATCTCAATTGCCTGCCGGTTCTCAATGGTTGCTTCTTCAAGCAGGTCTGACGAGAATTCGTAGTCACGTATCCACTTTGAATTCTTAAGCTTGAGCATCATCATCTCATTCGATCGCAGCGAAGTTGTGAAATATACGAGACATTTCTCCATCTTCAGCAGGCGGTGCAGCTCCTGGTTTCTCGTAGACTTCTCAAGATCCTGCTCGATCATCGCTGTCTGATTGTTGATCTGTTTCAGGTACCGATGGTAAAACATCGTGGTTCTGAGGAAAAGATGCAGTATCAGATCGATCTTTGTCTCAATTGTTATGCCTTTGCCGCTGCGGCTGAAGAAATCATCAAGCACCTCGTTGTTGCGGTGGCATATGATAACCAGGCTGTTCTTGTCAAGGACAAGCCCCAGGGGTATGGTTGTAAACGGAAATCCGTTCGACTGGTTCTGATAGGGGATACGGTAGATCATCAGAAGCATGTCGTCCTCCACCTCCATGCGAGATCGCTCGTCAACGTCAAGAATATCAGCAAGGAAATCCTCAGGGACCTTCAGCGTGGTCTTCAATATGCCAATCTCTGAAGGGGTGGGATCAGTGACGTTTACAATGCAACCTTTTTCAAATGAGTTTAACGGAAGGAGACCGTTCGGAATCATCTGCCAGTAAGTAATCATTCTAGTACCTCCTACTTTTCCGCTCCGCGGAGGTACCGTTTCCGGCTTACCCCTGCAGAACTAAATTAATATTACGGCTCGCGTGATAATCGTCCATAAAAGACAACTGTATTGATACGTGTGCAAAAGTATAACTTTTATGCTAACCGCATCCCAGGACCGCAAAAAATGTCCAAAAAAATTACCTTTGCAAAGAACCTAAAGATAACGTAATGGGAAAGGTACTTGTTGTGGGCGCAGGTGGCGTAGGCACCGTGGCAGTGATGAAAATGGCACAGATGACTGACGCATTCAGCGAGATAATGCTTGCCAGCCGCACCAGATCAAAATGTGACGCGATAGCTGACCGTATCGGAGGTAACAGGGTGCAGACAGCACGGGTCGATGCTGACAATGTCGGAGAAATGATCGAACTGATACGCTCCTGGAGCCCTGATCTGGTGGTGAATCTGGCACTGCCTTACCAGGACCTTCACATTATGGACGCATGCCTCGCTACGGGCGTTGCATACCTTGACACTGCAAACTATGAACCACCCGAAGAGGCTAAATATGAATACTCCTGGCAGTGGGCTTATCATGACCGCTTCCGCGAAGCAGGCCTCACGGCAATACTCGGATGCGGATTCGATCCCGGTGTCACAGGTGTCTTCACAGCGCATGCTGCGAAACATCACTTTGACGAGATCCATTACCTCGACATAGTTGACTGTAATGCAGGTGACCATGGCAAACCCTTTGCCACCAACTTCAACCCGGAGATCAACATAAGAGAGGTGACCCAGAAGGGGAAATACTGGGAGAATGGAAAATGGATTTACACAGAACCACACGAGATACACAAACCCCTCACTTACCCTGGGATAGGACCGAAGGAATCATACCTCATCTATCACGAGGAGCTTGAGTCGCTCGTGAAGAACTATCCCACCATCCGCCGTGCCCGCTTCTGGATGACATTCGGACAGGAATACCTTACTCACCTGAGGGTGATCCAGAACATTGGAATGGCAAGGATAGACCCGGTGATGTACAACGGAGTGGAGATCATCCCGATTCAGTTTCTGAAGGCTGTCCTTCCCAACCCGGGTGAGCTTGGCGAAAACTACAAGGGCTGGACTTCGATAGGTTGCCGTATAAGGGGACTTGACAGGAATGGAAAGGAGCGGACATACTATATATGGAACAACTGCAGCCATGAGGAGGCCTATCGCGAAACGGGCACCCAGGCAGTTAGTTATACCACCGGTGTGCCTGCTGCCACGGGCGCCATGATGTACATGAAAGGTCTCTGGAAGAAACCCGGCGTATGGAACGTTGAACAGTTTGATCCTGACCCCTTCCTGACTGAACTGGCACGCTTCGGACTGCCCTGGCACGAGAAGTTTGACATTGACCTCGAGCTCTGATATGATTGACTACAGCAAGGTTCCGTCACCGTGCTACGTGATAGAGGAGGAGAGACTCAGGAAAAACCTGAGTCTGATCAGGGATGTGGCCGATGCTTCAGGTGCCGAAATAATCCTGGCATTCAAAGGCTTCGCCATGTGGTCTGTTTTCCCTGTGGTGCGCGAATATGTCTCCGGCGCTGCGGCCAGCTCCATACATGAGGCCAGGCTATGCTTCGAAGAAATGGGCACTCCTGCTCATACATATGCTCCTGCCTTCCGGAGTGAGGAGTTCGGTACAGTACTCCGCTACAGCTCTCACATAACATTTAACTCCCTGGCACAGTACCGGAAGTTCGCCCCCGTGCTTCGCCAGGAGGGAAAACATATCTCACCCGGATTGCGGATTAATCCGGAATACTCTGAGATAGCACAGGGAATTTACAATCCCTGCTCACCCGGATCACGTCTCGGCGTAACCGCATCCGAACTTGCTGACAAACTCCCGGAAGGGGTGGAGGGACTCCATTTTCACGTCCTCTTTGAATCTGATTCATACACCCTGGAAAAGGTACTGGCAGTTGTTGAGGAAAAGTTCGGACATCTGCTGCCGAAACTGAAGTGGCTCAATATGGGAGGCGGGCACCTGATGACACGCCGTGATTATGATACCGGACATCTGATCAGCCTTCTCAAAAAATTCAGGGAGAAATATGATATCCACCTGATTCTTGAGCCCGGCAGCGCTTTCGCCTGGGAGACAGGAGAACTGGTGGCCACGGTGGAGGACATAATAATCCGCGATGGTATTAAAACAGCAATCCTGGACGTCTCATTCACGGCACATATGCCTGACTGCCTCGAGATGCCCTATAAACCGGTAATAATCGGGGCATTTGACCCTGTACCAGGCAAACCCACATACCGAATGGGCGGTAACTCATGCCTGTCAGGAGACTTTATGGGTGACTGGTCGTTTCACCGCGAACTGCAACCCGGTGACAGGCTTGTCTTCTGGGATATGATTCATTACACCATGGTCAAGACCACCACCTTCAACGGCGTACCCCATCCTTACATAGGCATCTGGACTAAAGATCAGAAATTCAGGCTCGTGAGGGAGTTTGGTTATGAGGATTACCGTAACAGGCTCTCCTGATGAGGCAAGAGAGGGCCGAGCGTGAATAAATGACCCTGTGGGTCATTTTAGCGAAGGAGCCAGCTTGCAGGGAAGGCAATAGTGGATTTGCGATTTGCGATTTGCGATTTGCGAATGTGTCCCATCTGCGACTGGCAACTGCCGGCTGCCGACTGCCGACTAAAAAAACAGGCGGATGTTCTCCGCCTGCCCTGTAATGTCATGTGTTGGTCTTTTTCAGAATGCATACCCGATAGCCAGAGTGGCGCTTGGCCAGATGCCCGTCGTATTTCCTTCAACTTCTCCTGTTCCACTGAGGAAGCGGTACATCGGCCCTATTCCTAGATCAAGAACAAAGCCACTTTCCCAAACCCACTGATAACCAATCTCAGCTCCAATCCCGAATGAATTAGCACCGGTGCTGGTGCCGTCTTCATTTTTTACTTTACCGAATGAGAATGCTCCCTGGGGAGTGACATAAAATCCTGCAGGTACCGGTTTCTTGGCATGTGTGAAAAAGTAACGGTAACCAAGACCGAGTCCTCCAAGGTTGACCTCTTCTCCAAACAGCCTAAACATATACTGCCCGCTGATCAGAATTGATGAACTGGGACTCACAACTCTCTCAAAGGTGGCATTAAAGCTACCGAAGGCGAGTGCAAGAGGATTGGTTTTAATAACATTACTCTGCGCGCTCAGGCTGAAAGCAAAAGCAACAAAAGCAAGGGAAAGGATTAATTTTTTCATCTTGTTAAGTTTTTTGGTACTGTTTTGAAATACAACTACAAATTTATACTAAAAATTGTTGACATTTCCAAACCTAACAGCCATTTATGCCACTTTGTTCATCAATAGGCCCTGATCCGAGTAACTCCTCCCCGTCATACCATGCAGCAAACTGTCCCGGTGTGATTCCCCTCTGAGACTTTTCAAAGATGATGTAATAACCTTCTTCACGTGCATGGATACGAGCATGCTGCAGAGGTTGGCGATAGCGGATACGCACCTGGTAATCACGTTTCTCCCCGGTTTTCATTGCCATGTCTTCCCTTATCCAGTGCACCTCTGCAGCCCTGACGAAGAGTCCTTTACGGTAGAGTCCGCGGTGCAACTGTCCCTCGCCGACGTAGATTATATTATTTACCGTGTCAGTGCCGATAACAAACAGAGGTTCCCTGTAGCCCCCGAGGTTGAGCCCCTTTCTCTGTCCGACTGTGAAGAAATGAGCGCCGTTGTGTATCCCGGCAGTCACCCCGTCGCCTGGATTAAGTTCATGAGGAATGGTCATTTCCGCCAACTCTGGTGTGGTGACACCCTCTGAGGGCAATCCTTCAGGCCAGCTCCTGAATGCTTCGCTATCAGGCACATATATAATCCTTCCCTTCCTTGCTTCAAGCTTCTGCTGCAGGAAGACTGGAAGGTCAACCTTACCCACAAAACAAATCCCCTGTGAATCCTTCCTGACGGCAGTGGCCAGTCCCAGGTCAGATGCAATCCTGCGCACCTCCGGCTTGGTAAGCGAACCAACCGGGAAAAGCACGTTATCAAGCTGCCCCTGGCTCAGCTGACAGAGGAAATAGCTCTGATCCTTATTGCGGTCAACACCTGCCAGCAGCCTGTTTACCATGCCGCCGGCCGTGGCAGCCTGCTCATTCCTGCAGTAATGTCCGGTAGCAATATAATCAGCTCCCTGCTTCAGCGCCTCACGTGCGAAGGAGTCAAACTTGATCTCCCTGTTGCAGAGAACGTCAGGATTGGGAGTGCGGCCGGCGGCATATTCCCTGAACATGTAATCTACAACCCTCTCACGGTATTCCACGCTCAGATCTACCGTACGCAGCTTTATTTCAAGCTTCTTCGCAACCATCTCTGCAAAAGTGATATCCTCGTCGAACGGGCAATCGCCCTTTAGCAGCCCACGGCTGTCGTGCCAGTTGATCATGAAGATTCCCTCCACCTCATAGCCCTGCTCTTTCAGCAACCATGCAGCCACACTGGAGTCTACACCTCCTGACAATCCTACAATCACTTTCTTTTTCACGAAGCAAAGGTAGCTCTTTAACTCAATATGTTAATAACTACCTCCTCAACCCTCCGTTTCATGACTCTTTTTTTACTATTTTTCAGAATATGAATTCAGCCGGTAAGTTATTGAAATACAGTGCATCGGCGGGGTCTGGCAAGACCCATGCCCTCACTGCTTTCTACCTCTCACAGGTACTTCATGACCCGGGGGCTTACCGGAGGATACTTGCCGTCACCTTCACCAACTCGGCTGCGGCCGAGATGAAAGAGAGGATTCTCAGGAGACTGAATACCCTGGGCCTGGAAAATGAGAAGGGCGACAGGGAGAGAAAAGAATTTACAGCCTGGCTCAACAAATTCTTTCCTGATATGTGGCCTGACCTGGAGGCAGCCGTGATTACAGTCCGCAAAAACGCCCCGCTGGCCCTCAACAATATCCTGCAGGACTATTCCCGTTTTTCTGTCGGGACTATCGATTCATTCTTTCAACGGGTAATCCGGGCTTTTGCAAGGGAGATTGATATTCCTGCCGGGTATGAGATTGAACTGGAGCACCAGGCGGTACTCTCTGATGCCGTTGACAGCCTCCTCGCTGAGGTGGCCAATGACAGAAAACTGCTTGAATGGATCTCCTCATATGTGGCTTCACGCCTCGATGACAGCAAGGGATGGGATATCAGGCGGGAGATCATGGAAGTGGCAGTCCAGGTTTTCAGGGAAGACTTCAGGCAACTCAGCTCCGATGACCGCAAAATGATAGGTGACTATGCGGTTATGGCTGATTATGCCTCAAAAGTCTTTTCTGTAAGGAGAGGTTTTGAATCGGATCTGAAGAACCTTGCGACAGAGGGGGTTAAGATTTACACTGAATGCGGACTCACCCCTGACGATTTCCTTTCCAAAAGCAGAGGTGGGGTTGGAAAAAGCCTGGCACGGTACGCACAGGGTGACACCCGCCGGCCCAACAGCATATGGATTAAGGCAACGGAGGAGGGAAAATTCTGTCCGGGAACAGCCAAACCCGATGTAGTCAGCGCCTTCAGTGAAGCATCCCGGAGAGGCCTTGACGATGTGGTGAAAAAAATTTCAGATCTGTTTGACAGGCGCTACAGCCTGTATGTCTCCGCACTGGCTCAGGTCAGAACCATACATGTCATAGGTATCCTGGGGGCAATCAGTGAAAGAGTGCGCGAACAGGCCCATGAGCAGAATATTTTCCTGCTTTCTGACTCGGGTGAACTGATCAGCAAGCTCATAGCCGATGATGATACTCCTTTTATCTATGAGAAGATTGGTGCAGCTTATGACCATTACATCATTGATGAGTTCCAGGATACATCCCGCATACAGTGGAACAACTTCAGGCCGCTAATAGCCGAGACGCTGTCGCGTGGCCGCGACAACCTGGTGGTGGGCGACGTCAAACAGTCGATCTACAGGTGGCGCAACAGTGACTGGCGCATCATTCACAGTGAAGCGGCTCATGCGTTCGGCGATGCTGTGCAGACTGTGCATCTCAGCACCAACTACCGAAGCCGTAAGAATATAATCAGGTTTAACAACGCCCTCTTCAGTCCTGAGTCCATACCGGCCTCATGTGATGAGAGGCTGGCATATGATGGGCTGAGGATCAGCGATGTCTATTCCGGCTCTGAACAGGAGGGCACTCCCGGCAAACCGGGGGGATTTGTTGGTGTCACCCTATACAGGAAAAGTGACGACGAAGGGTGGAAGGAGAGGGTGCTCCGTGACCTTCCGGGAGTGGTAGAACGGTTGCAGGACCACGGGTACCGGGCTGACGACATACTCTTCCTCTGCCGCACGAATGAGGAGGGCAAGAGCATCATCAGCAGGATCCTTGAGTACAGTTCATTATGTACCCCCGAACATCGGATGCAGTACAATTACGAGATAACATCCGGCGAATCGCTCCTCCTTGAACGCAATCCTGCCGTGACCCTGATGACGGCATCCCTCCGCTTCCTCACCGATCCGGCCAGCCGCATAAACCGCAGTCAGATAGTCCGTTCGTATATTCTGGCCACCGGCGGCGATGAACGGCTGATATACAGCGGTGACATCGCCGATGGCGGAGCGGAGTCACTCCCTGACGGATGGGAACAGGCTCTGGAATCATTGCGCAACTCATCATTGTATAGCGCTACGGAGGGAATGATCCGCTTCTTCGGCCTTGGCCGGAACAGGGCAAATACTGCATATATAAGCTCTTTCCAGGATGTGGTGCTTGCCTGGTCAGGCCGCCACAGCTCTGATATCTCAGCATTTGTACAATGGTGGGACGAGGAGGGATGCAAGAGCACCCTGAGCCAGAGTGACAGGCAGGAAGCGATGAGGGTTATGACCGTTCACAAGGCAAAGGGACTTCAGAGCAGGGTGGTCATCGTTCCTTTTGCTTCGTGGGAGTTCTCAAGGCCAGGGTTCAGCAGGCCGCTGTTGTGGGTCACAAATGTGCCTGCTCCCTTTGCACCAATGCCTGTCGTCCTGCCCGAGTTGTCCGGTCGCCTTGACGATTCACTCTTCTCTGGAGAGGCAAAGATGGAGAGGGCTTCTGACTGGCTCGACGGTGTTAACCTTTTGTATGTGGCGTTCACCAGGGCTGTGGATGCACTACTGATCATGACCCAGGAGGCTGCCATGGCGCAGACAGGCAGCATGGGCGCCAATACCGCCAGCCTGCTTAATGAAGCACTGGCAAAACTGCCTGATGACTTCAAAACGACTGATGAAGAGATGAAGAGGCTTGTTGAATGCGGAGAGCTCCCTGCGGTTGAGAGCAGACACCGTGAGCCCTGGCTGGAGATCTCAGGCTACATCGTCAGCGAACCCCGTGGCACACTCAGGCTCAGAACAGGCGGCGCCCTGCCCCGTGACCAGATCAAACTCGCTGAACCTGGCGGGAGGGCTTATGGCATTATGATGCATGAGATACTCAGCCGCGTCACCACAACGGCAGATATTGAAAAGGCTGTTGATCATGCCTGTGCAACCGGCCTGATGCCGGTAACCGGCCGTGACGCGGTTGTAAGCCGTCTGCACTCAATGCTCTCGGCAGAGAGGGTGAGGGAGTGGTTTGACGGCACCGCAACGGTATTGACCGAAGCCACAATCATTCTTCCCACGGGCGCCGCCCGCCGTCCCGACAGGGTGATGATCAGAGGTAACCTGGTGATAGTGATTGACTATAAATTCGGTGAACCCTCACCACGCCATAGACAGCAGGCAGCTGACTACCGGGAGTTGCTTAGACAGATGGGCTACCCGGAAGTGAAATCGTGGCTATGGTATGTTGAAAAGGATATTGTTGAGGAGGCATGAGCGGAGAGAAGAAATACTGGTGGGGAACTGCCAGGAGATATAACTCATATGCCGACTGGTTCACGGGATTGTTCGGCGGGAGAGTCCAGAAGCTGAGTGTCAACGCCGGATTCACCTGCCCGAACCGTGACGGCACCCTGGGTTATGGAGGCTGCACCTACTGCAATAATGAGGCTTTCATCCCCGGATACTGCACCCCGGACAAGAGTGTAACGGAACAGATTGAACAGGGAATTGCCTTCCACCGTCGCAGATATCGCCGTGCAGATAGATATATTGTTTACTTTCAGGCATATACGAACACATATGCAGGAATTGAGAAACTTTCGGCTCTCTATGATGAAGGCCTGAACCACCCCTCAGTAGCCGGACTGGTGATCGGAACACGGCCTGATTGCATCAACGGTGAGCTGCTCGACAGGCTGGCAGTAATGGCCCGTGACTATTTTATCATGATTGAATACGGCATTGAATCGGTGAATGATGATACACTCCGGAGAATAAGCCGGGGACACGATTTCGCCACTGCGGTGAGAGCCCTGAAGGAGACTGCGGAAAGGGGATTGAATGTAGGGGCACATCTCATCTTCGGACTGCCCGGCGAGAGCCGCCGGGCCATCGCTGACAGCGCTGAGGTTATATCATCATTGCCGCTGACATCTTTAAAGATAAGGCAGCTGCAACTGATAAAGGGAACTGCTATGGCCCTGGAATACAGGCAGAATCCCGGCGCTTTTGACCTCTATGACCTTGATGGGTACCTTGACCTGGTGATATCCTTTACCGAGCGGCTCTCCCCCGGCATAATGATTGACCGCATAAGCGGTGAAGCGCCACCGCGGTTTCTTGATGACCCGCGTGACTGGCATCTCAGGAGCAGCGAATTATTCAGGTTGTTTGAACACCGGCTGGAAGAACGCAATACATGGCAGGGGAGGCTCTGCAAAAAGATCTGACAATGGATTTCCTTGAGAAAGTTGCATACAGGCTCCGTGAGCATCACGGAGAAGAGATGGAGAAACAGACGGTGGTTCTGCCCAGTCGCAGGGCCGGCCTGTGGCTCGCGCGCGCTCTGGCCGGGATGAACGACAAACCTTCATGGGCACCTTCCATGCTTACTGTCAGCGACCTGTTCCGTTCATTCACCAGCCTCATCCCGGCAGATACTGAAACACAGATTTTTGAACTCTACAGAGTCTCCAGGAACCTGTTCGGAGAAGAGATAAGTTTTGATGACTTCTGGCCATGGGGAGAGGTGATAATCAATGACTTCAATGACATTGACCTGTATATGGCAGATGCCGGCAAACTATACAGCAATATCTCTGACCTGAAGGAGATTGATGAAAAGTTCGGAAGCCTTACCGAGGAACAGGTTGAGATAATCCGCGGATTCTGGAAGTCGTTCAATCCCTCTTCATCGGGCAGCGAGGCCCGCTCACGGTTTCGATCCGTGTGGCAGAAACTGGGGCCTCTGTACGAGAGTTACAGGGAAGCAATGAAAGCCCATGGATTGGCCGGTGACGGCATGCTCTGCCGCGAGGTGGCTGAAATGGCGCTTACCGGACAGCTCGAGGTGCCGGAGGGCAGAAGATGGCATATTGCAGGTCTCAATGCGCTGAACAACTGTGAGAGAACCCTGTTCATGCACCTGAAGCGCCTCGGGGTGGCTGATTTCTATTGGGATGACGACCACTTCTTCATGGACGATCCGGAACACAAAGCCTCCCTCTTTATCAGGGAGAACAGGAGAGTGTTCGGAAACTCCATCTCAGGGGAAGGAGCAGGTTCAGGCACAAGCTCAGGTAGGCATCAGCCGCCCCGCGGTGAATGGCATATCATTGACACCCCTTCTGATACCGCCCAGGCGGTGATGATGGCGCAGTTACTTGAAAATGAAGGAATAACAGGCGGTGACGATCTGACATCGACAGCAATCATCCTTGCTGATGAGAAGCTTCTGATGCCCGTTCTTGGCTCCTTGCCAGCCTCGGTTGAAGATGTGAATGTCACTATGGGCCACCCATTCCGGTTCACATCGCTTTATTCCTTCCTCCGTCAACTGATGGCACTGATCCGTTCAGTAAGGGTCAGCAACGGCAGTCTCTCCTTCCGCAGTGATGATGTGATGGCCCTTCTGCAACACCAGTACTTCAGGCTTCTTGCAGGTAATGACGGTGACGCCGTAATAAGAGAGATCATAAAGGGCAACATGATCAGGGTGAGTGCAGCCATGCTTAAGGAACAGTTCCGCCTCGACTACCTCTTCAGGATACCTGAAGGAGGAGCCGGTATACCGGACTACCTGGCATCCGTGATGGCAAGGCTCGAGGAAGCCACCTTTGCTGCGGAGGAGGAGGGAATGAAGCTCAGCACTGACCGTGAATACCTCAGGATGGCCATGAGCAGCACTGTACGCCTGGCCAACCTGATAAGGAGCTATAACCTGGATCTCACGCCCGAAACATGCCTCAGACTCCTTGACCGGCTCTTCCGTAAGATGATAGTGCCTTTCTCTGGTGAACCACTGCGGGGGATACAGGTCATGGGTGTGCTGGAGACACGAGCACTGGAGTTCAGGAACATTATCATCCTCTCACTGAATGAGGGAATCTTTCCCGCGATGTCTTATGACAACACATATATCCCATATAATATCAGGCGCGCCTTCGGCCTTCCTACTGTCAACGAGCATGAATCGATCTACTCCTACTACTTTTTCAGGTTGCTGCGCAAACCCGAAAAGGGATGGTTTCTCTATAACTCTACAGCCCAGGGACTGAACAGCGGCGAGATGAGCCGTTACCTGGTAAGAATGAGCTACAGCCCGCTATTTGCGTCGCGGCAGCAATCTGTCCATATAAGTGTCGGACGGAGCGGTATGATACCGGAGACACTTGCCAAAACTGCAGCTCATAACCGGGCTCTCCTCGATATCTACAGGGAGGGTAACAAGGTTAACAAGTATCTTTCTCCCAGCGCCGTAAATGTATGGATAAACTGCCGGATGCGTTTTTATTACAGGTATGTCTGCGGTATGCCCGAGGAGGAGGTACTTGAAAAGGAGATAGACCAGCGCAGGTTCGGCAACATAATGCATGATGCCCTCAGGAGGATGTATGAATCCCTCAGGGGGAAGGTGAATGCGGGTTCAGACATAGCCCTCATGGCCAGATCACGTGACAACATCAGGGAGACGATCATCGCCGCAGCAATGGCCGAGATGAGATGGGACAGGGAAACACTCATGGCAGGCAGGGGAGTGATCATTATTGACGTGCTTGAACGGTATGCACGTGAACTGCTTGAATATGACGGCGCTAACCCTGACCTTGTTCTGCTTCACCTTGAAGAAGATTTTTCAGGAGTTCATAGTGTGAACTTCGGAGCCGGAGAAGAAAGGATTGTGTTGGGTGGAAGGATTGACAGGGTAGATCTTACCGGAGGTGCAGTCAGGGTGGTTGATTACAAGACGGGTGCACCGAAACGGGAGGCTTTCACAGCAGAAGGACTGTTCGATGAGGAGAAGGAGAAGCGCAATGATGCCCTGCTTCAGGCTCTGATGTACTGTACCCTGATAGAAAAAAAATACCCCGGCAGGATGGTATTACCTGCCATCTACTGGATACAGCAGCTGACCTCGAATGACTTTTCACCCTATGCGGCTGTGCCCGGACTGGATGGTCCGGAGAGCAATCTGAATGAATGGAACGAATTCATGACCTCGTTCAGCAGCGGATTAAAGCTGACGCTGGACAGGATCTTTGCTGAAAATGAGGATTACAGGATGACCACTTTCCGGCGTCGCTGCGTTTCATGCCCCTACCGGATGCTTTGCAGGAGATAACACTTATTTTTCCATCAGCCCCTGAAGAGCGGCCATCTTTATTGCAGTCACGGCGGCTTCATCGCCCTTGTTGCCGTGCTTGCCGCCAGCCCTGTCAAGCGCCTGCCGGAGGTCGAGGGTCGTAAGCACCCCGAAAATGAAGGGAATATTGTAATCGAGATTGAGCTGTGTGATCCCCTGTGTCACTCCCTGGCAGATATAGGTGAAATGAGGGGTCTCTCCCTGTATTACGCATCCAAGGCATATGACACCATCAAGATCTTCATATTCAGCCATCCACTGAGCGCCTAGGGTAAGCTCAAAGGTTCCCGGAACATGCTTTATAATGATATTGTCAGCCGTTACGCCATGAAGCTTCAGCGTCTTTACAGCACCGTCAAGAAGAGAATGGGTTACCTCACTGTTCCAGTCGGCTACCACAACGCCGAACCTCATCCCCGAGGCGTCGGGTACACGTGAGGGATCATAATCCGATAGATCGCGGGTTGCCACCTGTCAGTCGATGTGCAGTTTAACCCTGGCAATATATTTTTCAATGCTCCTGCCTTCGTTGCTCTCGGGATACTTGTCCTGAATGCGCTCATATACCCTGAGGGCATCGGCCCATTTTTCATCGTTCTCATAGAGCATCCCTGCCTTCATCAGGTAGATGGGGCTGAGGAACGCATTTTCAGCCATGTCGGCAGCCTCGATATAATTCTTTATGCCTGCCGCCATGTCTCCGAGCTCTACACGTGCATCGCCGATCAGACCCCTGGCCTGCGGGGCTATAACCTCATCATCCTGCCTGTACTTGTTCAGGTAGCTGATGGCCTCTTCGTACTGCCCGAGATGCATCAGGCATGCTCCTGCATAGAAGTTGGCAAGCTTGCCTGACCTTGTATTCTTATATTCACTTGCTATATCGATAAAGCCAAGATTGTTCCCGTCACCGTTGAGGGCCAGATTGAGAGAGTCCTGTCCGAAATACTGCTCTGCCATGAACATCTGGCTCAGCGCCTCATCATTCTTCTTGCTGACATACATTCTGAGAAGCCATGCTATTCCAACCAGCAGTACTGCGCCGACAAGCACATATAAAAGGGGCTTGTAATTCTGCTCAAGGAATTGTTCTGTTCTTGTAAGTGTCTGCTCAACGTTCTCGATCCCTTTTGAGGTCTCCTTTTTCTTGCTCATATCAATGTTCTCTGTTACAGGTCAAAAAATAACTTCGCAAAAGTAGTATTTCTGGCATTATTAAAAAACAAATGGATAAAAAAAAGCTCGGTGCCCCGTGGTGCACCTGTATAGCTATTCCTGCGCTTGACACAGCCGTTTCTTTTCGTAACTTTGGAGCTTCCGCAACAGCAGAGAACGATGATGCACCTTGCAAGGCTCGAACTCACTAACTTCAAGAACTATGAGGAGGTTTCACTCGAATTTTCACCAGGGTTCAACTGCTTTGTGGGCAATAACGGCGTTGGAAAAACCAATATCCTTGACGCCATCCATTACCTTTCACTCACCAAGAGTTTTTTCAACAGCTCTGACACCCTCAGCATAAAGCACGGAGATGATTACTTCATGATCAGGGGTACGTTCGTCACCGATGATAACAATGACGAGCTCTTCTGCGCGTTCCAGAAAACAAAGCAGAAAGTCTTTAAAATCAATGGTAAAGAGTACCAGAGGATGTCAGATCATGTGGGGAAGTACCCTGTGGTGATGCTCTCGCCGGCTGACAGCACGCTCATCACTGGTGGCAGCGAAGAGCGGCGTCGTTTTCTCAACATGATCATCAGCCAGTATGACCCGGCCTACCTCGAAGCGCATATGCGCTACAATAAGGCGCTGATGCAGCGGAACAGGATATTGCGCAGCAGTGGCGCCGGCCAGGCAGGCCTTCTTGAGATTTATGATGAACAGATGGCCCCTGAGGCTGAACTGATCCACAGGGCAAGGCAGAACCTCACCGAAAACCTGCTGCCCGTGTTTCGCTCTTACTACGAGAAGATCTCCGGAGGCGCTGAAAAAGTGTCAATAAGGTACCGCTCACATCTGGGCAGCGGTGATTTCCTTCAACAACTGGCCGGCTCCCGGGAGAGGGATTTTGCCATGCAGTATACCACAATGGGTATCCACCGCGATGACCTGATCTTTGAGATTGAAGGCCATTCAGCAAGGACAAACGCCAGCCAGGGACAACAGAAGTCATTCATAGTGGCCCTCAAACTGGCAAAATTCGGTCTGATGACCAGAATGATCGGATTCGCACCAGCACTGCTGCTTGATGATATATTCGATAAATTCGACCAGAACCGGGTAGAAGAGATCATCAGGCTTGCCGGATCAGGTGAATTCGGCCAGGTTTTTATTACTGACACCCAGCAGGATCGCATCCATCGTATCCTTGACAATACGGGGGTTGACTTCCGGCTTTACCGTATCGGGAAGAAAGGGATTGAGGAGGAGATTACCAACGGAGTAAAATAAGCCATGCGCAGGAACAAGACCATCACCCTGGGAGAGGCTCTCGGAGACCTGATAAAGGAGTACCGGCTGGAAAAAGGACTGAAGGAAGCTGCTGTGCTGAACATCTGGGAGAATATTGCCGGAAAAGTTATAACAGCACGCACAAAACGGACCTACCTGAAGGAAGGCGTGCTTCACATCTACCTCACCTCATCAGTTGTCAGGAATGAACTGATGATGCTGCGAGATGCACTGAAGAACCAGATAAACAGCAGGGCAGGAGAGGAAGTGGTCAGGGAGATCATGCTGCACTAAAGAACCCGGGATGCCTCGCTCGGCGGTATGGATTCAGTTCTTCGTTCCTGTTCTTTATGGTTGATATTGATCAGTATTCTCTGTATTCTTTCCGGCTGATAAGGATCTTTTTCCTGAGCCCCTTGACTGTTACGAACCGGTAAAACCTGTAATTGTACTCGATGACCGCCTGATCAGCCTCGAGTGAGATTTTCACTTCCGCATCAGGATCATTGAAGATCAGGGCATCTGCCATCAGGAAAGCCTTTTCAGCGCCGTCACCTCTTCTGAAATTCCACACTTCGTCAGGTTGGGCCAGCCTGCCGGAGTCATATATCGATTCGTTGGTCAGTTTATTGATAAGTGCATATACTTCATCGGCATGCCGCCCTCCGAGATCCGCATGGCATACCGGATTCCTTTCGATGGCAGCCTTCACAAACGGCCTCCAGTCTGTCATACTCATCTCCCTGTAGGAATAAAGCGTCAGTAATGCCATCTCCGAAACCCCGGCAAGCTCCCTGATCTTGTTTCTTATTTCATCACGACTGTCATTCACTGATATCTGCGGATAGATCTCCGGCACGAATTCCCTGTCAGCTGAAGGGAGTTTTGGATTGGTTATTATAAACTCCCTTATGTCGGCAAACATTCTCTTCACACATTCAGTTTCCTCCGTCGGGAAGCTGCTTGTGAACTCTGTTTCAATTGTCCGCAGATCAGAATCCTTATGTTTCCTGATGAAAGCTTCGACTTCATTCAGCATGATCTTGCCGGGAACCGGATCATACTGGAATTCCTCGCTGTCAACCTCTGAAAGGAGCTTGTCACGGGTCTCCTCATTCATGCTGGTTTTCAGGGAGTGCTCATATTCGAACAGTTTATCAAGCGTGATGTAATGACTGGTTCCCGTCCGGAGGTAATGGTACTGGAAGAGGCACTTATACTCCGATTTGAACCTGAGGAAGTTGATGAAGATGGCAGGTGTAAGGTTCGACTTCACAAAGCTCCTCAACTTCCTGGAGAAGGTGTCATAGGCCTCCCTGTCGATGGTTGCCTTTTCATATACCGTATGGATATGGCCGGTAATGTGTGAAACGATTGTCACCTTTTCATTTTCCAGGGCTCGTCTTGCCTTTCCTGAAAGTGAGGTACCGTTGAACCACATATTTTTGGTCATGATCCTCCTGTTGTTTGTCAGAAGCCCATCCTTCTCATCAATGAAATTCTGCGAGTGAAGCGGAGTGGCCATCATGAAGATCTTCTCAAGGGGAATTTGGCCGACAATGAACATGGCTGCTGCATAAAGGGCTGCCAGGCTGACACACTCACCGGCGCCGGTGGTGTAATACTCCCTGTGCCTGAAGGCAGTCATCGCCTCTACAGTCTCTGTCTTCCAGTAGGGTATAGCAGATGATTCGTACTTGTCCAGCCCGAAATGGTGACGGATATCAATACTGAAATAATACTTGTCTCCTTCGTACCCAAACAGCGCATTCGACTGCTTCAGCAGTTCCGTGTCAAAGAAATCGCTGAACCGCTCCAGTTCCGTCTCCTTGTCTGTCAGACCCCATGTCTCCAGGTCAAGGTTGAATATGTAATTGTCAATAATGTATTGCTTGATCCTGTTGGCCTTACTGATGAAGTTCTTCCGGTGCATGTCCATGAACCAGGGATCATCACGCCACCGCCAGATTACCGGTGACATTATATTGGCCAGAACAAGTGGATAAAACAGCTCGGGGAAAATAAAAATCTCCATATCGGAGAGGGTATAGGCTGATGAATACTTTTCAAGAGTCTTTTTGTCTGAAAAGTCAGGGGAAACAGTAGCAGTCATTTCAATTTTTTACATAAACAAGGATTTTGGATTATTGTTTCTCAGAAAATCTCGATGGCGGAAAAGAAGAAGGAGGCTTCCCTGAGTGCATTCTCTTGTGAGTCAGAGCCATGAACCGCATTCATCGTAACATCTGTGCCGAATTCTGCACGGATTGTTCCCGGGGCAGCCTTTGCAGGATCAGTGGCCCCGATCAGCCTGCGGAATTCTTCAACAGCATCAGCATGCCTGAGTACCATCACCAGTGCCGGACCTGATGACATGAAGTCAACCAGCACGGGGTAAAAGGGCCTTTCGCGGTGTACCTCATAGAACCCCTCTGCCTGTGAACGGGTCATGCGAATCATCTTCAGTCCTGCTAAACGAAAGCCCGCCTGATTAATGCGTGCAAGAATGCTGCCTGCCTGACCGTTGCCAAGGGCATCAGGCTTGATAATTGAAAATGTGATATCATTGCTCATAACTCTGTGTAAATCGGGTTATCTGACCTGTTTTACAAAACCTTGATGTTTTTGTTTACCTTTGTCGCCTTAAAAGGCTTAAACTGTGCCGGAGTTTGGTAAATATACAAAAGAATTAAAGAAGCTGATCGATGACGCCGGTCATATTCTGCTCATATGCCACATCAATCCTGACGGCGATGCCATAGGTGCCATGCTGGCGCTGAGAAGGTGGATCATTTCACAGGGCAAGGACGCCTCAATGATCTCGCCCAACGCCCTGCAGAAGTTCCTGTTGTGGATGAATGATGTTGAAAAGGTAGTTGATTTCCATCATAATCCTGCTGAGGGAACAAAACTGATAAGCAATGCTGATCTTATCATCATGGTTGATTTCAATACCCCTTCCAGGATGGGAAAGGCAGAACAACTGGTAGTAAGTTCAGGGGCCAAGAAAGTGATGATAGACCATCACCCTGACCCCTCCGTCATCACTGACCTCATCGTCTCTGATGTAAGCAGGAGCTCCACCTCCGAACTGGTTTACTTCCTGGTGAACGGAATGGAGGGCAGTGAGTTCAATGACAGAGACTTCATCACTGCAGTCTATGTCGGCATCATTACTGACACGGGCAATTTCGAGCACGGATACTATACCGGTGACACTATGCGCACAGTTGGTCACCTGCTTGATATGGGAGTGGACAAGGAAAAGATCTATGACCACATATTCAGCAACTTCTCTCCTGACAGGATCAGGTTGAAGGGATTCGCGCTGCACAGCAGGATGGTAGTGCATCCGGATCTGCATACTGCTTATATCTGGCTTACCAGGGAAGATCTTGACAGATTCCACCATGTCAAGGGTGACACCGAGGGATTCGCGAATGTCTTACTTACAATGAACGGAATAGTGCTTTCGGTGCTCTTCGTGGAGCGTAGCGGTTTCGTGAAGATGTCGCTTCGCTCGAAGGGCAGCTTCAACGCCAATGAGCTGTCACGCAAATGCTTTAATGGCGGGGGTCATCGTAATGCAGCAGGTGGAGAGATGAAGGGAACCATCCATGAGGTGGTCAATCACTTTGAGAATACTCTTCCCTTGTTCCGCAGGGAACTTGAGAAAGCATCAAAGGAAATGATGAAATGAGACTGGCACTATACATAGTCCTCATCGCCGTCATCGCAACAGGATGCCAGAACAAGCCTGACACCAGGAGCAAGGCTTCACCCCGCACTGAAGCCGAACTTATCGAACTGAACAGATCGCTCATCTCCCGGGACCGTAACACAATAACCGATTACATAAGCAAAAACAAACGCAGCTTTACCGAGACTAACACCGGTTTATGGTACAGCGTCATCGGCAACGGAACCGGCCCGGCAGTCAAAACCGGTGATAATGTAAACTTCGATTACGAATGCACACTTCTGAACGGAAAGCCCTGCTACAGCGGCACCCGGACAATCAGGGTGGGTTATACCGATGCCGGCAGCGGAGTCACGGAAGGACTCCAGCTGATGCAGGAAGGCAGTGATTACCTGTTCATTGTGCCGCCTTACCTTGCATTTGGACTGACAGGCGACGGCGCCAGGATACCCGGAAGAGCAATCCTCATCTACAGGATAAGAGTCAGGGACATTAACTAGTTTGGAACGAAATTTGATGAGAGTTGTGGAAATTAACAAAACAATGGGGAAAAAATTCAATGCTGCAGCACTGGCCATACTGGCTGTCATAATCGTTGCCTGCAATCCTGCCAAGAAATACGAGGAGGAAGAGAGAAGCCTTATACAGGATTACGTTGCTACCAACAATATTACCGTAAGCCCTGATGCAAACGGCATTTATTATATGGAAAGTGTTGTCGGTACCGGTGACCTGATACAGACAGGTGACTCGGTGGGGATAAGGTACAAAGGCACCTTCCTCAGCGGAAAGAAGTTTGATGACAACCTTGAGGCAGAAACACCATTCAGGTTCAGGGTGGGGTCACCCTACCTCATAGAGGGCTGGTCACTGACTCTGGTTAAGATGAAGATGGGATCAAAAGCCAATGTGATCATGCCATCAAAGGTAGCCTATGGTTCAATGGGCTTCGGAACATATGACTATTACGGCAACTATTACACAATAATTCCGGGTTATTCACCACTGCTCTTTGAGATGGAGGTGGTTGAACTGACCAGAAAAACCAAAAAGTAAAAATGCAATTCGCCGCTCCGGAGGCCGTACCCACGTAAAACACATTTTCGTTGCGGAGAGATACCACACTGGCAATTCCGACTTTATCGGGACATGTTCGTGAGCAGGATTGACTTTCTTCTTATGCCAGAATCAGGAATACTGCGGGTCTCTTGTCCAGCACAGGGACCTTCCTGTGCCACTCTGCGATGCTCATAGTCCGTATGAACTCTGTGGGGAGTGATATGTCAGCCGCAATGCACAGCCTGGTAGAGGGGTGGCAGACTGAAAGTATATCATCAATCATCTTGCTGTTCCTGAAGGGCGTCTCCATGAATATCTGAGTGCTGCCGGCGGCGGAGAGCCTTTCAAGCTCTTTGAGGGCTTTGCGGCGGCCCTGAGTCTCAACAGGCAGGTAGCCATGAAATGAGAATGACTGGCCATTCAAACCTGATGCCACCAGGGCAAGCATCACCGATGACGGCCCGGTCAGCGGCACAACCCTGATACCCCGGCGGTGCGCCTCAGAAGCAATAATATTACCCGGATCAGCCAGACCCGGCATGCCGGCCTCACTCATAACCCCGGCATCAGAACCCCCGGATACCCTCGAGAAAAAATCTTCCAGGCCTGCCGCATCAGAGTGCTTTCCGACAGGAAAGAAGAGAGTGCTGTCAATAGGGAAGGTTTTGTCAAGACTCCTCAACCACCTCCTTGCCGTCCTTACTTCTTCCACGGCAAACAGCCTGAGTGACAGCGTAATCTCACGTGTCCCGCAGGGAATGGAGGAATCAGGATCGGCATCACCCAGGGTAACCGGTATCATATAGACTATTCCGCTCATCTTTCTGATTGATTGGATCGTAAACTTACATAAAATCACCCTCTTTTCACAAATCGACCGAATCATGACCCATTAATCTGCGGAACCTTGACACCCATATGAAGGCTCATGCTTCAAAGTGATGCCTGATATTGTACTTCTCTCAATTTCGGGTTATGTTTGCAGGGAGAAAAATTAGACAGTGAAAATCACCTTTCTTGGAACCGGCACTTCACAGGGAGTCCCTGTAATAGCTTGTGAATGTGGTGTATGCACCTCACCTGACCCTAAGGACAAAAGGTTGAGAGCATCCCTGCTTGTGGAAACTGACCTGAATACCTTTGTCATAGATGCCGGCCCCGACTTCAGGCAACAGATGCTCAACGCCCGTGTGAAAAAACTTGACGCCATCCTCCTTACACACGAACACAAAGATCATATCGCCGGGATGGATGACCTGCGGGCCTTCAACTACAAAAGCCAGGCAGCCATTGACATATATGCAGAGGAAAGAGTTCAGGCTGCAGTCAGAAAAGAATACGCTTACGTCTTCTCGGAAAACCATTATCCGGGAGTCCCTAAAATGGAACTCCATAATATAGACAACTACAATCTGACAATCAGCGGAGATACGGTCATTCCACTGCGGAATTTTCACTATCGTCTGCCAATATACGGATTCAGGATCGGTAACATGGCTTACATTACTGATGCCAACTATATCCCTGAAGAGACCAAGGAAAAACTGTTCGGCGTCAAGTACCTGATCATCAATGCCCTCAGAAAGGAAAAGCATATCTCTCACTTCAGCCTGAGTGAAGCCCTTGACCTCGTGCGGGAAGTATCACCCCGGAAAGCTTATATTACACATATAGGCCATCAGATGGGCAGGCATGCAGATGTGAACAGGGAACTTCCGGTCAATGTAACATTGGCATGGGACGGTCTTGAGGTGAAATGTGAGGATTAGGACCTCTACTGATCATTCTCCCGGCGCGGATGCCGGGGAAACTGACTGCAGGATCCCTCAATGAATAAACCTATTTCTTCCTGTACCTGTAAAGTTTTTTCTGATACTGCTTTGAGAAGAAATACTTGTTTCGCCCAAGCTGTGAGGTGTCAATGTATGAATTCTTCCGTGCAGACTTGTATGACTTCTTCCTTGAGGTTGCACAGCCAGGCATCAGCAATAGTGCTGACAGTATCAGAATTATGAGAGTGATGGCTTTGCAGTTAATCCTTTTCATCAGGTTGTGCTGATCTGATTTCTAAAAGCAGGTATAATCTGTAACGTGACTACAAGGGTAAATATTATCTCTAAAATTATTCATTCACTGTATCTTCGCTTTTATTTTCAGATACAATATCATAAATTGCATTCCCATTTTGTCGGGAAGCAAAATATATCAGTTTAAACTCCTATGTGCAACTTTAGGTTTCGGTTTTCCCTATTTTTTTTAATCACCTGTCTTTCGCTAAACAGTCAGTCGCTTATTAATCTTGGAATTATCCGTGACAACGGCGCCAGTGCGGTCTCTCTCATCCTTGATGACAGCACTGAGGTAATGCTTGCCGCTCCCAGGCCGCTCTTCAGCTTCAGGCTTGATGATGCTTATTTCGAATCGGACGATGTCCCTGCCGGTCTCGTGGGGAGCCGTTTCCTGATGATCTATCCTGGAGGTGCCGAGGCTGGCTATATTCCCCGGGGAGGATCAAATCCGGGATTTTTGGCCGAGCTGGTGCTGCGCAATAACTGGAATGATACAATCACTCTGTCCAACGTGGTGCCATTCGGCGAAAAGGATAACAAGGCTTTTATCACAGGTGCCGGCCCGCGTGACCTGGCAAGGGCGAACCTGTTCCTGCCCGGGAAGAGCCCCGTGAGGGTCATCCTCCCTGACAACGCATGGGAGATGGGATTCAGCACCTTCGAGGCCACACCGGAACTTTCGGTAGCATCTATAGCCAGGCGTATCAGGACCGATAACGGCATCATCAGACGCTATGAAACCATACTCCCTCCGGGAGCATCTGTAACATATCACATCCATGCAGATCTCTACAGGGGCGCATGGCAGGAGGGACTAAAGATGATGTTTGCCGGACAGTGGCTGCATGATCTTGACAGGTTTGATGAAACCCTGTACAACAGGGAAGACCTGAAATGGATACGCACCAGCTACCTGATGATTCTTCAGATGGCATGGGACAGGGAACTGCACGACCGTTTCACCGGCACCGGGGTGTTTGAAGGGTACCTTGCAGAATACAACAGGTTGTTCGGTCACCTCGATGTATATGGCATCTGGCCTACATGGCCACGCCTCGGCCTTGACGACAGGAACCAGTGGGACCTCTACCGTGACATGCCGGGAGGAACGGAAGCTCTCAGACGCCTCAGCAGGGAGGCCAGATCAGAGGGATGCCGCTTCTTCATTGCCTACAATCCATGGGATAAAAGTACCCGTGAGGAAGATCACCTTCGCGGAATGGCACAGATAATAGCTGAAACGGAGGCGGACGGTGTGGTACTTGATACCGAGGGCCGCTCTTCGTCTGAACTGCAACAGGCTGCCGATCCCGTTCGCAGTGGTGTGATAATGTATTCTGAGGGTATGCCTGTTGTCCGGGATATGCCTGGCATAGTTGCTGCAAGAGTCCATAACGCCCTGTACCTCAGTCCTGAGCTGAACCTGAACAAGGTGATCAGACCTGACTTCGCCATCTTCCGCGTTGCAGATGTTGGGGAGGATGTCCTGCACCGTGAGATTTCCGTTGCATTCTTCAACGGCTACGGCACCGAACTGAACATGTTCAGACCGGGAGGCAGGGGAGAGGAGTTCCGGAAAGACCTCAGTTACCTGGCTCAGACAACATATATGTTGAGGAGAAACAGTGATGCCTTCACCGGCGGGAATTGGACACCATTGATAGGCAGCGGAGCCGACAGGGTTTATGTCAACAGCTGGAATGCCGGTGAGAAGAAGGTGTTTACCATACTGAACATGGATTATCGAGGGTACAATGGCCCGCTGTTCAGCCCCGGTGATACCACCGGCAAGCACCTGGTATCACTCTACCGCCATGAGGAGCTCATTCCACACCTGATTAACAGCACCCTGATGGCCCCTGTCGACCTGCCTGGCTGGAGCCAGGCATTCAGCGGAACAAGACGCGAGAGCTCAATTGACTGCGTTGCGTTGCTGCCCGGGTTGATCACTGCTGAGTTTCGCGGCAGCAGTATCCGGATAGCCACTGCGGCCAGCGGCACACTCCTGGTAAGCAGGGGAGCACCGGGTTATATGAATGAGCCCCTGAGGATAACCGCCCCGGCTGATACCCTGCTGAATGCAGACGCATTGCTGGGAATTGCAGGTGAAAAGATAGTGATCGAGCTGACTGACAGCGAAGGCATACTGCTTGATGAGAGGGTGATAAGACCGGAACAGGGCAGGCCATGGCTTTTCTCGACTACAGAACGTACCCTGCCTGCATCGGAGATCCCCGAAGGGATGGTACTTGTTCCTGCAGCAACCATACAATACAAACTGAAAGCTGTCGATGAGTTCGTTCCCTATCCCGTCACCGGGAAGGAGATCACCACCACTATTGACAGTTTCCTGGTAGACAGGTTCCCGGTAACGAATGAAGAATACCTGCAGTTCATTAGATCATCAAGATATATTCCTGCAGACACTTCCAATTATCTGAGGCACTGGGAGATGGGACTACCTGTCAGCGGTCAGGAACGCTATCCTGTCGTCTGGGTAAGCCTCGAGGATGCCAGGGCATATGCCCGGTGGGCCGGGAAGCGACTTCCGGCAGAGGCTGAGTGGCAGCTGGCGGCTCAGGGTACCGACGGCCGTGAGTGGCCATGGGGGAATGAGTTTCATGCCACGAAATGCAACAACGGTTTCGGCAGGCCAACCCCCGTTGATGCTTTCCCGAAAGGGGAGAGTCCTTACGGAGTGGCTGACCTGGTGGGTAATGTATGGCAGATGACAGATGAGGTCTGGTGCAATGGAGCGTATTATTATAATATCATCAGGGGAGGAAGCTGGTTCAGACCCGAATCAAGCTGGTGGTATATCAAGGGCGGGCCGCAGCCGTTGACAACCACCCAGATGCAGCTTCTTGTCTCACCTGGCTATGACCGAAGCGCCACCGTCGGATTCAGATGTGTCAGAGACCTGTGATTTTCGATTTTCGATTTAACAATTCGCAATTCGCAAATCGCAAATCGCAAATCTCAAATCCTCCTGGCTCCGTCGCCAATCCCCGGCAGGTAAAAATCTGCTCTGAGGCCTGTCTTTGCGGTGTAAATCTCACCCAGCCTGCTGATGAATCCGTCAACATGCTCCGACTCAACTATTGATACAGTACAGCCGCCAAATCCTGCCCCTGTCATCCTGGTACCAACAACGCCCGGAAGCTTACGCCCCTCGTAAACCAGTGTATCAAGCTCAGTTCCGGTTACCTCGTAATCGTTGCAGAGGGAGTCGTGTGACTCGTTCATCAGTCTTCCGAAAAGCTCGATGTCATTGTTTTCCAGAGCCTTTATTGCATCGAGGGTTCTCCCGTTTTCAGTAATGATGTGCTTTGCCCTCTTCCTGACAGCAAGGTCAGGAATGTAACTGTCAATCATCCACAGGTCATTGACATTCAGCTCGCTCAGGTTGCGTACCGGCCTGTGGACGGAGATCAGCGCTACTGCATTTTCGCATTCGGCGCGCCGTTCGTTGTACTTGGAATCAGTCAGTCCCCTGCGCTTGTTAGTGTTGGTGATGACCAGCCTCCTGTCTCCCAGGTTGACCGGTGCATACCGGTACGCGAGAGTGTCACAGTTAAGATTGATGGCGTGGTTAGCCCTGCCGAATCCCACTGCAAACTGGTCCATGATGCCGCAGTTCATTCCCACGAAACCGTTTTCGGCCTTCTGGCCCATCTTCACCATCTCCATCATCTCCAGCCCGGCCCCTGTGAGCTCATTCATCGCTACAGCAGTCACCATCTCAATCGATGCCGAGGAGGAGAGCCCTGCGCCGTTGGGTATGTCACCCGTGAAAAGCATCTCCATTGCAGGAGCTCCTATACCCTTTCGGGCAAATTCATTTATGACCCCGACGGGGTAGTTGGTCCAGCTCTTCGGGATTGGCATGTAATTGAGGGCAATCGGAATTACTACCTCACCCGGGAAGTTGAGGCTGTTCATCCTTATCTCCTGCCCGCTGCTCAACCGTACAAGGAGTGTGGTTCCGAAATCAAGCGCACACGGAAATACATACCCGCCGTTATAGTCAGTATGCTCACCGATAAGGTTAACCCTGCCGGGTGAATAAAAAAGGACAGGCTCTGTGTCCCTGTCCCCGTATAACCTGAAAAACTCTTCCTTCAGTCTGTTAATATCTGATTTCATACCTTAAGCTTTTTCTCTATTTCCATTATCTGGTTACGGAAATGACGGTCTGTGTCAATGAGGTTGTTCACGGTCTTGCAGGCATGAAGCACTGTGGCATGATCTTTTCCTCCGATGGAGGAACCAATACTGGCAAGCGATGCCTTTGTCAGGTTCTTGGAGAAATACATCGATACCTGTCTGGCCTGAACAATCTCCCTCTTACGGGTCTTGCCCTGCATCTGGTCAACGGGAATCTTGTAATACTCACAGACAACCTTCTGGATGTAATCAATGGTGATCTCCCTTCGCTGTGTGTTCACCAGCCTGTCTACCATCTGGCGGGCAAGTTCCAGAGTCACCTCCTTGCGGTTGAGGGTCGACTGTGCATAGAGAGAAATAAGCCCGGACTCAAGCTCCCGTATGTTCGATGAGATATTCTCTGCGAGGAATTCGAAGATCTCGTCCGGCAGTTCAATACCGTCATTGTAGGCCTTCTTCCTCAATATCGCCAGCCTTGTCTCATAATCAGGCTTCTGAAGGTCAGCCAGCAAGCCCCATTTGAAACGGGAGAGAAGACGCTGCTCCATCCCCTGAAGCTCCACCGGCGGCTTATCACAGGTCAGTATGAGCTGTTTGCCCGATTGGTGAAGGTGGTTGAATATGTGGAAGAAAGTGTCCTGTGTCTTCTCCTTGCCTGCAAACTCATGGACATCATCAATGATCAGAACGTCAATCATCTGATAGAAATGAAGGAAGTCGTTCTTGTTGTTGTTCCTGATTGACTCCACAAACTGTGTCTGGAACTTGTTGGCGTTGACATACAGAACGGTCTTGTCAGGATACTTCTCCTTCACCAGGATGCCTATTGCCTGAACGAGATGAGTCTTGCCGAGTCCGGAATCACCATAGATCATCAGCGGATTGAAGGCGGTACCACCAGGATTGTTTCCGACAGCGATGCCTGCAGAACGGGCAAGACGGTTGCATTCACCCTCAACGAAGTTGTTGAAAGAATAGTCGGGATTAAGCCTCGGATCAAAATGAAGTTTCTTGATCCCGGGTATTATGAACGGATTCCTGATTGCTGGCTGAGTGACCTCGAAGGGGACCTGCATCGGCTTATTCTGGAGATCGGTCTTGTTCCTTGACGGATACCTCACCGTGAAAGGCTTTCCGTTGGTGTAGCCGGAATTCTCCATAATGATGTTGTACTCCAGCTTGGCATCATTGCCAATCTCACGCCTCAGAGTCTTACGGAGGATGTCTATGTACTGCTCTTCGAGATATTCATAAAAGAAAGGGCTTGGCACCTGTATAGTAAGAATGTTTTTCTCGAGCCTGAGCGGAACAATAGGCTCGAACCAGGTTTTAAAACTGGCCGAAGGTATAATGTCACGGATTATCTCAAGACAATTATTCCAAACCTCATCGTGTGACTTGTTCATTCAGATTGAAATTAAAATGGAGTAGCTTTCTTTTTTGGTGCTGAAACCCGAGACAATATTTGTAAAAAAAAAGGTAAAAAAAAAAAGTTTTTACTATTGACTTTGCCATTTATTCTATACTGTGATGAACCTCAGTCCATTAAATTAGTAAACATTGGTCAAAATGTCTAATGCATACATAATCAGCGTCTTAATATGAAGGAGATGTTACACAGCCTTTTACAGGTTGAAGATATCTCTATCCTGAAATGCCCTGTTTGGTCATTTTTCCCTTTTTTGAGCTGCAACTGGGTGAACCAGTATTGTTTAGCATTATTTTAACAAATCATTCCGTTTTTCCGCCAAAAAGGGAGAAATGAACATATTTCCGGGGATTGTCCTTCATGTCACGGAGTAAAAGGTCAAGACTCCTTAAGGAATTGCTCAGGTTTGTATAAAGGCTGTCACTCGTGACAAGCTTCCCGGCTGAGCCTTCACCCCGGCTTATACCAGTCACAATAGAGTCAAGTCCGGTCAGCGATGAGCGGAGGGAGGCTAGCGATGTCTCCAGGTCAGCTTTGGCAACAGCTTCCGAGATTCCGCTTATATTCCTGAGAGTGGAATCAATAGTTGAACTGTTGGATGAAAGCATTGCGGTAAAAGTCTGAATCTCACTGATGGCAGCCATCAGCTCATCCTTCCTGCTGTCAGATATCTCTTTCAGGCCGGCAGTAACATCACTCACATTTGCCATTGTTGAACGGATATCACTGGTCAGTTCGGGAGTAAAGACGCTGTTAAGAGCTGACACCACCGAGTCAAGCTTTGTGATTATATTGGTGATGTTCCCTTCCAGCGGGCTGATGGTCTCACTCAGCCTGTCAATAATTGTTGTGGCCACATACCCGGAGATTGTGTCATGGTTGTGGCACATATCGCTGCTCTCTCCCATGCGCAGGACTATCTTCATACCGGCAATGAGCGTAGCGGTGGTTATCTCAGCCTTTGTGTCCCTGGGTATGTTGAATTGCCTGTCAACCGAAAGTGATACCAGAATTTTTCCTGACCCGTCATTGATCAGCTTTATGTCCTGTACCACGCCGGCCTGGTAACCGTTGATCTCAACCGGGTTTGACTCAGTAAGCCCGGCGATGTTGTCATACACGATATGGTAGGTGTCGGTACTTGTAAAGAGGGCAGTGCCCCTGAGAAACTCGAACATCAGGATGAATGCGATAATGGTGATCAGTGCAACGGCACCGACCTTGATCTCGTGGGATATCTTCATAGGGTAGTTTTTATCTCTTTTTTTGTTCGATTGCCTCCCTGAGAGGCACAATTATTCCGTCTCTGACAGCAATGACGAACGCGTCGGGGTATCTTCCCGTCAGTGTGCGCCTGTACCTCAATGCGTCATCATATAAAACGAATTTTCCCGATGCATATTTAATCCGTTCTCCGTCTTCTATCCTGCTTACCGGGTCAAGTCCCTTCAACTGGCTCTGTGTCAGCTCTTTGTTTTTCGGCATCGCAGCCACCTGCACCATGAAAAAAATCCCGTCGGCCGGAACGGAGGAAGCCTGTCCGGGTTTTGCAGATACCACCCCGCTGTCACTTGTTGCAGCAGGTTCAGCAGTTATGACGTCACTCTTCACTGCCTGATCCACAGTTTTGCCTTCATTCCCGGCCGCAGATTCCACAACTCTGGCATCCTTCTGTACAGATGACACCTGTGTGCTTTCACCAGCCGTGGTGTCATCATTCACTGCTGCCTGAGCGGCTGCCGGTGCCACCACTTTACCGTTTCTTACCCCCGACCTGCTGTCAATAGTTTGCTTATAGTCGCGGAATGCCCTGAAAATGGCAGAGGCAAGATAATCCTGTCCCTGTTCCGACATGAGGAAATTTTCTTCTTCCTGATTGGTGATATAACCAAGCTCAACCAGAACGGATGGCATTGTAGTCCGCCAGAGTACCACAAACCCGGCCTGCCTTACACCCCGGTCCTTTCTTCCAACCCTTTCCCTGAACTGGTTCTGTATCAGTGTGGCAAACTCGGTGCTCTGCCTGAGGTAGGTGTTCTGCATGAGTGAAAAAATAATATACGACTCTACCGAGCTCGGGTCGAAACCTTCATACTTCGTCTCGTAGTCCTTTTCAAAGGTGATCACTGAGTTTTCCTTCATTGCAACCTGCAGGTTGGCCTCATCCATTGTCTGGCCGAGGACATAGGTCTCAGCACCGTACAGGCGTTTATCGGAGAGGGCATTGGAGTGAATTGAGATGAAAAGATCTGCTTTGTTCTTATTGGCTACATCCGCTCTTTCTGCCAGGTCGGGGTTGGTATCGTCATCCCTTGTGTAGATAACCTTTACGTCCTTAAGATTGTCACTGATATATTTCCCGGTTTTGAGGGCTACGGCAAGGTTGATGTTTTTCTCCTTTGCTCTTGCGCCGACAGCTCCCGGAGCCCTTCCTCCGTGACCGGGATCAATGACCACCACCCACTTATCTTCATCAGGAAGCGGCTGTGACTTTACACTCACCGGCATACTTATTGCTGCAATTAATACGGCGCATGCCGGAATAACTCTTACCCCTCTTATTTTGGTACTTTGCCGCATTACTGCTTTGCGAATTTTCATTAGTTTTGTCGCTGGCTCTTCAGAGATGTTTATTAATTACGCAAAAATAGCATTTAACTTGCATTCTTTTCCACAAAGATTGTTAGTGACAATTTTCATGCCGCTCCTCCTCCAGGCCTCACTGCTTGCCCAGGAGCCGGGTCGGCCTGTCCCTTTGGTGAAGACCCTCCCTGACACGGTACTGAAGACCCTCCCTGACACTGCGCTTAAGACTATTCCGGGTACGGTACTGAAGAGCCTCTCTGACACTGCGGTGACGGTGCTGAATGAGGAGAACTTTCCTTCTGTATCTGTCAATGACACACTCCTTCCCGGTGCACTCGCCACAATCACGGATACCAGCCTGAATAAGACTACCTTGATCATTTCTCAGGATGCTGTGGATGAACCAATTGTCTACACCTCTGACGGTTACATGAAAACTGACCTGCGGACGAAGAAAGTCAGCCTGGTGGAGAATGCCAAAGTCACATACGGGACCATCGTCCTGACAGCTGACTCTATTGTACTGGACCTGGAGACCGGATCAGTCTTTGCCACCGGAAGAATTGATTCCACCGGGCAGATGTATGGATTGCCCATCTATAAGGATGGCTCAGAAGAGTTCGAATCAAAGGAGCTTAACTATAACTTTAAATCGAAAAAGGGGGTGATTCGTAATGTCACCACCGAGCAGGAGGGAGGCTTCCTTCAGAGTCTGACGACAAAGAGGCACGAGGACGGAACGCTTCACGTCAACCGGAGCAAGTTCACCACCTGTGATGCCGAGGATCCTCATTTCTACCTCTCCCTTCCGAGAGCCAAGGTGTACCCGGGAGAAAAGATCGTATCAGGGCCTGCGTATATGGTCGTGGCAGACATTCCACTGCCTCTCATCCTGCCCTTCGGATTCTTCCCGGTACAACAGAAGAGAGCATCCGGGATTGTCATGCCTAAGTACGGCCAGGAAGCCAGGAGGGGATATTTCCTGTCAAACGGGGGATACTACTTTGCATTAAGTGACTATTTCGACCTGAAACTGACGGGAACGATCTACACCAACGGCACCTGGCTTGCCGATGCCTCAACCTCATACCGCCTCCGGTACCGCTATTCGGGATCATTCGGTTTCAGCTATGCCAATAACGTTACCAGTTACAAGGGGCTGCCTGATTACGGAAAGAATACCAATTACCGTATCAACTGGTCGCATTCGCAAGACGCAAAAGCTAATCCGGGTTCCCGGTTCTCTGCCAGCGTGAATATGAGTTCAAGCGGCTATGACAGGAACAACAGCTACAATGTGGCAGACCATGTGACTACAACGAGGCAGTCGAGCATCAGCTATTCAAAATCGTGGGCAGGCGCCCCTGTCAGCTTTTCCACCAGCCTCAACCAATCCCAGAACGTACAGAATAAGACAATGATGCTTAACCTTCCGAGGGGAAGCCTGAACGTCTCGCGCATATACCCGTTCAAGCCTAAGAAGCTGGTAGGGAAGAGCAAGTGGTATCATGATATTACTACCCAGTACACCGCTTCGTTTGAGAACAAGATAGACACCTATGACAGCCTTCTGTTTACCAGTGAAGTTTGGAAAAGCATGAAGAACGGCTTCAAACACGAAATCCCGTTGAGCCTCCAGATAAGACCTTTCAATAACTTCTCCATCTCCCCGTCACTCAGGTACTCGGGAGTCCTTTACACCCAGCAGACAGAGAAGAGATGGGACCCCGATTTCTATGATGAAAACAGGAACATGGTTGTCCCTTCGGTGATAAATGACACCCTCAGGGGACTCACCTACGGCCATGCACTTGTGCCAACAGTGAGCGCATCATTCAATCCTTCGATATACGGTACTTTTTCGTTCACCAAAAAAGGAGCCCGGCTTGAGTCAATCAGGCATGTCATGAAGCCCTCTGTCAGCTTTTCCTATTCCCCTGAGGCAGATAAGCTTTCGAGTGACATGTACAGGACCGTTCAGTATGATACCATTGGTAACATGCGTAAATATTCAATCTACGAGGGAAGCATTTTCGGAACCCCGTCCACGGGTAACAGGTCGGGATCTGTCTCCTTCAGCCTTTCGAACATCGTTGAGGCCAAGATCTATTCCAGAAATGACACTACAGGCAAGCCTAAAAAGATAAAATTGATTGATAACCTCTCGCTTAACACCTCATACAACATCTTCTCCGATTCATTGAACTGGTCGCCTGTAAACGTATCTTTCCGGACTACCCTGGCACAGAATATTAACATCCAGGCAAACAGCAGTTTTTCAATCTATGGTATGAGCGAAACAGGAGGCACCGTGAACCAGCTTGCTGTCAGCCAGGGCCTCGGTTTGGCCAGGATGACGGGTTTCAACATGAGTTTTGACCTTGACCTGGGCCAGTTACTGGGGAACAAGAGCAAAAACCAACAGTCTGGGGGGCAGGGGGGACAAATGTCCCCCGGCCGGCAGCTGGGTGAGCCAGGAGCCCAGGGTGGAGCCTCCCCGGGCAACCTCCCCCTCTCTAACAGAAACCTTGATGAGTTCGGGTATGTCAGGTTTGATGTGCCCTGGTCGCTCAGGATGGCATATAACTTCAGCTACAGCAAACCCGGATTGCGTACCAACATCACCCAGACCATGACTATGTCAGGAGACGTGAAGCTGACCCCGAAAATGGCTCTCAATTATAACACCGGATATGACTTCAAGCAGAAGGAGATAACCATGACGAGGGTGGGTATCAGCCGCGACCTCCATTGCTGGGAGATGAGCTTCTCATGGATCCCTACGGGGTATATGAAGAGCTGGAACTTCACCATTCGGGCCAAGGCAAGCATGCTTCAGGATCTCAAGTATGAGAGGAGGAAGGATTTCCATGAGAATTACTAACGAATCAAAAAGATCAGGAATGAAAAGAATCATCAGCACAACCGGCGCTCCGGGAGCAATAGGACCTTACAGCCAGGCCGTGGAAGCAGGAGGCACTCTCTACATCTCAGGACAGGTTCCCATTGATCCTTCTACCGGAAAGCTGGTTGAAGGAGGTATTGCCGAACAGACCACCCAGGTGCTGAAAAATATAAGGGCGATACTGACGGCAGCAGGCTACACGATGAATGATGTCGTCAAATCAACATGCCTGTTGTCAGATATGTCTGATTTCAAGGCCATGAATGAGGTTTATGCGCAGTTCTATACCGCTGACCAGCCTGCCAGGGCAGCCTTTGCCGTGAAGGGTCTGCCGCTTGGCGCCCTGATAGAGATAGAAACTGTGGCAGTCAGGTAACAAGATAATCACCTGTATCCCATACAAATCCGCATCCGCATCCTGTTGGGACGGGTCTCAGACCCGTCGTTACCTGCATACCAGACAGATACCCACGTATATACAGAAGCGGGGGGCCTCATGCCCCCCGCAACATACATATCAGTATAGTTTGTGGTTGTTATTCAGCCACAACCTCAAAATCGATCTCTACCTTTACATCACGGTGCAGTTTGACGACTGCCTTGTAGCTGCCGGTCTCCTTGACTGCATCATCACCGAGGATGATATTCCTGCGGTCAATCTCAAAACCCTTGGCATTGAGAGCCTCGGAAAGCTGAATTGTGTTGACTGATCCGAAGATTTTGCCGGCCGAGCTGACCTTGGCGCCAATTACCAGCTTAACGCCTGCAAGCTTCCCTGCAAGCTTCTCAGCCTCTTTCCTGATCTGCTCTTCCTTGTGAGCCCTCTGCTTCAGGTTCTCACTATGAACCTTTACGGCTGAATCAGTCGCCTGAATAGCAAAACCCTTAGGAATGAGGTAGTTCCTTGCATAGCCTGTCTTCACGGTCAGGATGTCATTCTTCTGACCCAACTTCTCGATATCCTGTTTCAGAATAATCTTCATCTCTCTTCCTCCTTACTTTAAAAGATCAGCTACATACGGAAGCATGGCAAGATGACGCGAACGCTTTATAGCCTTGGCCACCCTCCTCTGGTATTTCAGCGAGGTGCCTGTGATGCGGCGCGGCAGAATCTTCCCCTGCTCGTTAAGAAACTTCTTCAGGAACTCGGGATCCTTGTAGTCGATATACTTGATCTTGTTCTTCTTGAACCTGCAGTATTTCTTCTTCTTGATCTCTACTGTAGGAGGTGTCAGGTACCTGATCTCTGAATTGTTCTGTGCCATGATTACTCCTCCCTGACTTTTTCGGTTTCTTTCATCTTTCTCTTCTTCTCAGCATACTCTACAGCATACTTGTCCATACGGAATGTCAGGAAACGGATGATCCTTTCATCCCTCCTGTACTGAACTTCCAGTTTGTCAATAAGCTCACCTTGTCCCCTGAACTCGATCAGGTAATAAAACCCGGTCGATTTCTTCTGAATGGGATAAGCGAGTTTCTTCAGACCCCAGTTCTCTTCATGAACGATCTCACCTTCATTGTCGGTGATGATCTTCTTGAACTTCTGAACCGCTTCCTTCATCTGATTCTCAGACAAAACGGGAGTTGCAATGAAAACGGTTTCGTACTGATTCAACATCTCTTAATTGGTTTATATTAAGTTAATAAATCGGGTTGCAAAAGTAAGACAATAAATCTTAAAAAAAAATATTCCGAAAACTATTTGACTATATTTGTGACGGATATGTACATGTACTGTTGAAACCCGGTATGGATAACTTTATCGTTTCTGCCCGTAAATACAGGCCTGCCACCTTTGACATGGTAGTTGGGCAGGATACAATTACTACAACTCTGCGGAATGCCATCAGGAATAACCTCCTGGCTCAGGCATACCTTTTTTGTGGCCCACGAGGAGTCGGAAAAACAACCTGTGCAAGGATCTTTGCCAAGACCATAAACTGTTCGAATACCGGGCCTGACGGCGAAGCCTGCGACAAATGCGAGTCATGTTCCTCATTCAACTCCCAGGCTTCATTTAATATACACGAGCTGGATGCAGCCTCAAACAACAGTGTTGATGACATCCGGAATCTGACCGATCAGGTGCGGATACCCCCTCAGATAGGAAGGTTCAGTGTATACATAATTGATGAGGTTCATATGCTCTCAGCCCAGGCCTTCAACGCTTTCCTGAAGACCCTCGAGGAGCCCCCTTCACATGCCATCTTCATCCTGGCGACCACCGAAAAGCACAAGATCATTCCTACAATACTCTCACGCTGCCAGATCTTTGACTTTAACCGCATAAACGTTGACGACATAGTGCAGCGGCTGAGCTGGGTGGCAGGAAATGAAGGGGTGAACGCGGAACATGAGGCGCTCCACGTCATAGCCACCAAAGCTGACGGAGCCATGCGCGACGCACTTTCCATCTTCGACCAGATAGTGAGCTTCAGCGGCAAGACAATTACATATTCCGATGTCATCGCGAACCTTAACGTGCTTGATTACGAGTACTTTTTCCGCATCACCTCGGCTGCCATGGACGGCGATGTTACATCGGTGCTGCTTACTTACAGCGAGATCCTCAACAAGGGCTTCGACGGTTATAACTTCATGGCAGGACTTAACAACCACCTCCGTGACCTGCTGGTAAGCCGCGACGAAGCCACGGTCAAACTGCTTGAAACATCCCCTTCGATCAGGCTCCGCTACCGCGAACAGGCTGTGAAGGCACCGCTGCAGTTCATCTACGAAGCTCTTGATATTGGATCGCAGTGCATGCTCAACTTCCGGGCAAGCAAGAACCAGCGCCTCCATGTTGAGCTGGCTCTCCTCCGAATGTGCAACCTGTCGGCAGCAAAAGCACCTGAGGAAGTAAAAAAAAAAGCTGAACCGGCTCGTTTAGAGGAGGAGACCGATTTCAGTGTGGCTCCGCCACGCTCTGTTGATTCAACAAAAACGACACCAGTCCAGCCCTCCCCGGCAGCTTCACCTGTCCCGGGACCCGCTGCCCGGCAACAAAAACCCTCTGTCTCAGATGACGATCCCAAAAAGGTCTCAATAAAGAATATCCTGGGTGGTGCAAAGTCTCCGGAGACCATTGTCAGCGAACCGGAGCCTGACAGCACAATGCCTCCCCCGGACCACGAGTTCACCCCTGAGGAGCTCCTCGAAGCATGGAACAACTTTGCCGAAGAGATACGGGAGGAGAGCCCCAGGATTGCTGTGACACTCTCATCTGTGACACCTGAACTGCTTGCCGACAAGACAATATTACTGAAGCTTGACAACCTGACCCTTAAGGAAACCTTTGACCATAACTTCAGATCGCGCCTCGAGGGTCACCTGCGGCGGATACTCCGGAACGGTGCTCTCAGGCTTCAGACAAACGTAGAATCTACAGAGAGGGGAGAAATTCTTTACTCTCCCGAACAGAAGTTCAATCACCTGGCGGAAAGGAATCCGGCCCTCCGGGACCTGAAGAAGACATTCAACCTCGATTTTGAGTAGACACTAAACGGAAGAGGGTGAATACCAGGAGAGAAATGAAGCCGGCTGACGGCAGCCGGAAAAAGCCCGGCAGTGATCCGGGAGCTGACTCCCGCCTGGGCGCACTTGCCGGCGGTATCGCACATGACCTCAATACTGTCATTACAACAATTTACGGATACAGTGAAATGGCGCTTGAGAGCCTTGACGGCTCTCCTGAGGCTGCAGAGAACATACAAAGGATCATCGGAGCAGCCGACAGGGCAAGGATGCTTACAGGTCAGCTTCTTGATCTGAGCCGCCATGCAGCCAGGGAGAAAGTGCCGGTCAGGGTGGCTGCCGTGCTTGCCGATACCATTGATTTTATCAGACCATCGGTACCTGAGGGGATCCGCATAATACGCCGGGTATCAGCCCCGGACGCATATGTGAATGCTGTGCCTGCCCAGCTCTTCAGGGTTTTCCTGAACCTGATAATGAATGCTATTCAGGCAATGACCGGGCAGGGAGGTACACTGACAGTCACCCTTGGCTGCAGGGAAAATGAAAAGGCCTTGCAGGCAGGCGGTCAGTGCATGGAATTGCATATTCGCTTCAGTGACACCGGTAAAGGAATGGATGAAGCGTTGAAAAGAGAAATATTCAAACCCTTCGTCTCGGCTGGCAGGGAGCATGGAACTGGTCTCGGCCTGACAGTTGTGGCAGATGCCATCAGGGAAATGGGAGGCACCATCACTGTCCTTTCCGAACCTGGCGCAGGAACAGTGTTTGACATTATCATTCCCGGCGCCTTTTTTGGCACTCTCCCTGAAAAACATTAACTTCGGCCATCAGACCGGGAAACTGAAATCAGATGCCAGGAGTAATGATAGTTGAGGATGATGCCGCCCTGCGTGAACTTCTCAGGGATACCCTCGAGAAACGCAAGTACACTGTTATTGCTGCTGCTGACGGAAGAGAGGCACTGGCAAAATTCCGCCCCACAGTGATTGACCTTGTGATTACTGACCTCCTGATGCCGGAGGAGGACGGGCTGATGGTGATAATGAAAATACGTGAAATTAAACCCTCTACCCGTCTGATAGCCATCAGCGGCGGCGGCATGGCCGGCCCCGGAAGTTACCTCATGATGGCAAGTAAACTTGGAGCCGATGCGGTGATCTCCAAACCCTTCCTTCCATCCGAACTGGTGATGAAAGTAAAGGAACTGCTGGGATAAACATTATCAGGACTGGCTTGTTTCTTAGAAAAAAGAACCATTAAAAAGATAAGAATATGTTAACGAAAAAAGTTGAAGAGCTCTGCAACAGGCAGATCGAAAGAGAAGGCTACTCGTCAAACCTGTATCTTGCCATGGCTTCATGGGCAGAGACAGAGGGGTTGCCAGGCATAGCGGCATGGCTTTTTGCACAGGCTGATGAGGAGAGGACCCATATGCTCAAGTTTATCAAATATGTCAATGAACGCAATGGTGCTGCCATCGTGCCTGAACTTAAGAAACCACCGGTGAAATACAAGGGTATCCCGGAGATGTTCGATGAGGTGCTTAAGCATGAGAAGTTCATCAGCGCCAGCATCAATGAGGTGCTCGAAGCCGCGCTGGCTGAAAAGGACTACGCAACAACCAACTGGATCCAGTGGTTCGTCAAGGAACAGGTGGAGGAAGAGACCAGTTCACAGCTGATAATTGACAAGATCAGACTCGCCGGTGAACAAGGCATATACTTTCTTGACCGCGACATCATGAGTCTCAGGAGCAAGTAGTAAACCGCTGACACCAGATACAGCAAAAACCGGGGCCCGCCTCCGGTTTTTTTGTGATGTGCCCCTGCCTTTTACAATTTTTTTTGCTCTACGAGCAATATCCAGCGTGTGACAATCTTCTGCAATAATTTCACTACTGCCTATTGCCCGTTGCCTATTGCCTAACCTGCCTTTCTTCCCCGATGAACCATAAAATATATTATTTTTGCGATTGTTTTAAAAATGAAGTAAATGAGCATCATTAACAAAGTTCTCTCCGTGTTCCTTGGCAACAAGGAGGTACGCGACCTCAAGGAAATCAATCCGTTTGTTGAAAAGATACAGAAGGAGAGCGCACTGCTCTTATCCCTGTCAAATGACGCTCTCCGTGACAGAACGGCAACACTGAGACAGGAAATACGTGACCACATCTCGGGAGAGGAGAAGGAAATTGCGGACCTGCGGACCAGGGCAGAAAACGAAGAAGACGTCAACCGCAAGGAAGACCTCTACAACCAGGTTGACAAACTGGCCAGGGAAGTACTCGAAAAGATTGAAAACAAACTCGATGAAATCCTCCCTGTGGCATTTGCCATAGTCAAGGAGACGGCGCGCCGCTTCAAAGAGAATGATGTGCTTGAGGTAACCGCCCGGGACTGGGACCGCAACCTTGCAGCCACACGCCCTTCAATAACCGTGGAGGGGGAGAAGGCGTACTGGAAGAACCGCTGGATGGCAGGTGGTAATGAGATAGTATGGGATATGGTCCACTATGATGTCCAGCTCATCGGAGGCGTGGCTCTCCATAAGGGTAAAATCGCTGAGATGGCTACCGGTGAGGGTAAAACCCTCGTTGCCACACTGCCCGTCTTTCTTAACGCCCTGGCAGGAAAGGGTGTCCATATAGTCACAGTGAACGACTACCTCTCGAAACGTGACTCCGAATGGATGGGACCCCTTTATGAATTCCACGGACTGTCAGTAGACTGTATTGACAAGCATGAACCCAACTCGCACGCACGACGCAAAGCATATAACTCAGACATCACCTTCGGAACCAATAACGAATTCGGTTTCGACTACCTGCGTGACAACATGGCTATCAACCCCGAGGACCTGGTCCAGAGGAAACACCACTACGCTATAGTTGACGAGGTCGACTCCGTCCTTATCGATGATGCGAGAACGCCACTCATTATCTCCGGACCCACTGCCAAAAGCGATACTGCCCAGTTCGACGAGTACAAGTTCAAGGTGGAGAAGCTCGTAAGCGCCCAGCGCAAGCTCGTGACACAACTGCTTGCCGACTCCAAGAGGCTTATCTCCGATGGCGACAATGAAAAAGGTGGCATGCTCCTGCTCAGGGCCTATAAGGGCCTCCCCAAGAACAGTGCATTGATTAAATACCTTAGCGAGGAAGGAGTTAGAACTCTGCTCCAGAAAACAGAGAACTTCTACATGCAGAACAACTCCAAGGAGATGCCGAAAGTCACAGAAGAGCTCTTTTTCGTCATCGATGAAAAGGCAAACTCCATCGAACTGACTGAAAAGGGGCATGACCTGATTTCAACATCCGTCGAAGACTCCAGCTTCTTCGTCCTTCCTGACGTCGGAAGCAAGATAGCTGACATTGAAAAGTCAGTCAGGGACGAGAATGAGAGGAGGAAGGCCAAGGATGAGCTCCTGCAGGACTTTGCAGTAAAGTCAGAGAGAGTCCATACCATGACCCAGCTGATGAAGGCTTACACCCTCTTTGAGAAGGATGTGGAATACGTGGTCATGGATAACAAGGTCAAAATCGTCGATGAGCAGACGGGACGTATCCTTGAGGGACGCCGTTATTCAGACGGACTCCATCAGGCTATTGAAGCGAAGGAAAACGTAAAGGTGGAGGCCTCCACACAGACCTATGCCACCATTACCCTGCAGAACTACTTCAGGATGTACCACAAGCTGGCTGGAATGACCGGAACTGCCATTACCGAAGCAGGTGAGTTCTGGAACATCTATAAGCTTGACGTGGTGGTCATCCCCACCAACGTGGCAGTGATAAGGAATGACAATGAGGACCTGGTCTACAAGACCAAGCGTGAAAAATACAATGCGGTAATTGACGAGATTGTGCAATTGAACAAGGCTGGCAGGCCTGTACTGGTCGGTACCACATCCGTGGAAATCTCCGAGCTGCTCAGCCGGATGCTCAAGATGAAGGGATTGAAGCACAACGTACTGAATGCCAAACTGCACCAGCGTGAGGCAGAGATAGTTGCAGAAGCAGGTAAGACCGGTACCATAACCATCGCCACCAACATGGCAGGACGCGGTACCGACATTAAGCTCACCCCGGAGGTGAAGAAAGCAGGCGGACTTGCAATCATCGGCACCGAAAGGCATGAATCACGGCGCGTTGACCGTCAGCTGAGGGGCCGCGCAGGCCGTCAGGGTGACCCCGGATCCTCACAGTTCTTCGTCTCCCTCGAGGATGATCTGATGCGCCTCTTCGGTTCGGAGAGGATATCAGGCATCATGGACAAGCTGGGTCTCAAGGATGGAGAGATGATTCAGCACCCCATGATCACCAAGTCGATAGAGAGGGCTCAGAAAAAGGTCGAGGAGAACAACTTCGGCATCAGGAAGAGACTGCTTGAATATGACGACGTGATGAACTCACAGAGGGAAGTCATCTATAGCAAACGCCGCCACGCACTCCTCGGTGAGAGGCTCAGTGTTGACATTGCAAACATGATGTATGATGTGACTGAGAACATTGTCAATACGTATAAGGATATGTCTGATTTTGAGGAGTTTCAGTTTGCCCTCATCAGATCCCTTTCCCTTGACTCCCCGGTGGCGAAGGCTGACTTCAACAAGAACAGCAGCAATGAAGTCGTCGAGGCTGTCTATGACAAGGTGCTTGAGGCCTATCGTCGCAAGAGTGAGATCATCTCAGCGACCGCCTTTCCTGTGCTTAAGGATGTCTATGAGAGGATGTCAGCCACCTATGAGAACGTGGTTGTACCTATCACTGACGGGGCCCGCACGTATAATGTAATCACCAATCTTAAGGCTGCTGTGGAGAGCCAGGGCAGGGAACTGCTTCGTTCATTCGAGAAAACCTCCGTACTTGCCACTATTGACGACGCATGGCGTGAACACCTCAGGGAGATGGATGACCTCAAACAGTCAGTACAGAATGCCACCTATGAGCAGAAGGACCCGCTGCTTATCTATAAGTTTGAGTCGTTTGAGCTCTTCAAAACAATGATCACCAAGGTGAACCATGATGTGATCAGTCTGCTGATGAAGGGCACCATTCCCGCTGCCGCTTCGACAGACAATGTGCGTGAGGCGCAGCGCCGCAGGCAGGCTGACATGAGCAGACTGAGGACCCAGAAGAGTGATTATGACAGCTACCGCAGCGGAGGAGGTGGCTCTCCGGAACAAAGGCAGAAACAGATGGCCCCTGTACGCGTTGAGAAGAAAGTAGGCAGAAATGACCCGTGCCCGTGCGGCAGCGGAAAGAAATACAAGCACTGCCACGGACAGGGTCTTGCTGACTCTGCAGGTGCATAGCTCCGCCTTACCCAGTCTGGTCTTGCTGACTCTGCAGTCGAACAGGCCTGCCACGCCTCGTCTGTACAGCTGATTATGCCCGTGACTCCGGGCTTCCGATAAGAGACAGGTAATGCATGGCCTGATCTATGAAAAATGCAATGCTGAAGGGCTTCGGAGCCCTGATCATCAGGTCATATGGTGCATTCTCAGGCTCATCGGTAATATCCGGACCCACCTTCATGGGCGCCGCTGAAAGAGCGGCAAGTGCGCTTAGCTGAAAGAGTGAGGACGGATTGATATCAATCAGCAGGTCATACTTAGTCTCAAGAAACTTCTTTGCGTCATCTGATACCGGGAAAAAAGCCCAGTTAAGATCATTCTTCCTCAGGAATTTTATGTATGACAGACCGGTAAGCCTGTCGGGAACACTTTTGCCGGGGATCCATGCGATCACCTCAACACTCTTTCCGGTCTCTGAAAACTGCCTGTTAAGGGCGGCAAGATACTGAAAATCATTCTCGAAGGAGGCATCCCAAAGTATCCCTATCTTCCTGATTCTTTCAAGGCTGAAATCCTGCTTCATCCTTCTCAGTGCCGCAAGGCGCCTGTGAAGCATCATCCTGCCGGCTTTTAACCTTAAATTGACAATGAGTCCCATAAGAATGCAAACCTATATTTTTTTTGGCTTATGAGGATTACCCTGTGCATTATTCTTTAATCATTTTGACAAACTCCTCTTCGGTTATCACAGGAATGCCCAGCGATGCTGCCTTTGCCCTTTTTGCAGGTCCCATGTCGCTTCCGGCTACAATGAATGAGGTGTTTCCGGAGACTGACCCTGCTGTTTTGCCTCCTGCAGCTTCTATGGCTGCCTTAATGCCCTCACGGGTATACAGCTCAAAGGTGCCGCTGACCACCACTGTCCTGCCGGCCAGCGGACCGGCGGATGCACCGGTTTGAACAGTTCCCTCGAATGTCATTCCTGCTGCCTTCAGCCGCTTTAATATTTCTTTGTTATCTTCATCGGAGAAATACTCACGTACGCTGGCGCTGATGCGCGGACCTATATCGGGGAGTGCAAGCAGTTCCTCTTCCGTTGCACCCATAAGCCTCTCTATGTCAGGGAATGACCCGGCAAGTGTCTTTGCCACAGTTTCCCCGACGTGCCTGATCCCAAGTGCAAACAACTTCCTGTTCCATGGGGCAGAGAGTGATGCTGTAAGTGAGGCAAGTATGTTGGATGCTGATTTGTCACCCATCCTGTCAAGTGATGCAAGCTGCTCATGTTTAAGATCATACAGGTCGGCAACATTGCGTACAAGACCATTTGACCATAGCAGTTCGACTGTCTCCTCTCCGAGACCCTCGATATCCATTGCCTTACGTGAGACAAAATGAATGATCCGCCTGGTGATCTGCGGCGGGCAGTGAAGGTAGTTGGGGCAGTAATGATTGACTTCACCCTCGTTACGCACAAGCGGTGTTGAACATTCAGGGCATTTCTCAGGGAATCTGACCGCAGCAGCATCACCTGAACGCCGTCCGGCATCAACTCCGACAATCTTGGGAATAATCTCACCACCCTTCTCAATTATCACACTGTCGCCAAAATGCAGCCCCAGGAGCTCAATCTGATCGCTGTTATGCAGCGAGGCGCGCCTGACGGTTGTCCCTGCAAGCTGCACGGGACGAAGATTGGCAACCGGAGTAATGTTGCCGGTTCTTCCCACCTGGAAATCGACCGAAAGCAGCTCTGTGACTGCCTGCTCTGCGGCATACTTATATGCAATGGCCCAACGGGGAGATTTGGCAGTGGTACCCAGGAGCTGCTGCGCTTCAAGCGAGTTCACCTTTACTACCACACCGTCAGTGTCATACGGCAGCTGTTTCCGCCCTGTCTCCCACCGCTTTATGAAGCTGATAACACCGGCCATGCTGCTGCAACGTTCCATAACGTCAGAAGTGCGGAAACCCCATGAGCGGGCAGCCATAATGTTGTCATAATGGTTTCCGGCAGGGAGGTTCTCTCCAAGGAGAAAGTACAGGAAACAGTCAAGCGGACGCGCTGCAACCATCTTCGGGTCAAGAAGCTTGAGCGTACCGGCAGCCGCATTGCGTGGATTGGCAAAAGGCGCTTCTCCCTTTTCCAGGCGGGCAGCATTCATCTCACTGAAACCCTTTAGCGGCAGATATATTTCCCCACGAATCACAAAAGAGGAGGGTACGCCGAAGGCACTGATCCTGACAGGTATACTGCGAATGGTCCTTACATTGACAGTTACATCATCACCCACCATGCCGTCACCGCGGGTTACGGCACTTACAAGGGCCCCGTTCTCATAGGTCAGGCTGATTGATACCCCGTCATACTTCAGTTCACATACATATTCCGGCTCGTGACCCAGGGTTCTCTTCACCCTCTCTCCAAACTCACTGAGCTCCTCCTCACTGTAGGTGTTCCCCAATGACATCATGGGCCACCGGTGCTGTACCTGCACAAACTCCTCAGTGAGGTCACTGCCGACCCTCATGGTGGGAGAGTCAGATGTTACCAACTCCGGGAACATTTTCTCTATTGTCTGAAGCTCGTTAAGCAGTAAGTCGAATTCGAAATCAGATATAACAGGTAGGTTAAGAACATAATACCTGTGGTTATGTTCATCAATTGTTTTTCTGAGTTCTTCTACTCTTCGTTTCGCGTCAGAAAGCTTCATATGATATATCAGAAGATGTTTGAAAGATGATTTTAACTCCAGACTCCCGGTATCCTTGTACCGCATGTGCATTTGCCTCCGGAAAGTGCCTGAGACACTATCCTGAATCCGCTCCTGTCCACCACTTTCCTGCCGCAGGAAGGACAAATGGTATCATCACTCCCGGCACCGGGGAGATTTCCAATATAGACGTATTTCATTCCTGCAGCCCTGGCTATTTCTGCCGCCTTTGTCAGAATGCCGGCAGGTGTGGGGGGAAGGTGTTCCAGCTTGTACTGCGGCTGGAAGCGGCTGAAATGAAGAGGAGTGTCAGCGAATCCGTTCTCAGCCAGCCAGTCGCACATCTGCCTGATCTCATCAGGCTTATCGGTCCATCCCGGTACAATCAGGTTTGTGATCTCCAGCCAGACACCCTCATCCCGGTAGATTTTGAGGCTGTCAAGAACGGGCTGAAGCCTGCTTCCTGTGAGTTTGAGATATGTATTGTCACTGAATGATTTAAGATCTATGTTGGCGCCGTCAATGTAGCGGCAGAGCTGTTTTAGCGGTTCCCTGTTGATATAGCCGTTGGAGACCATGATGTTCTTAATGCCCTTCTCCCTTGCAAGCCTCGATGTTTCGTATACATATTCATAGAAGGTTACAGGCTCGGAATAGGTATAGGCTATAGACCTGCTTCCTCCGGCGGCAGCCTGTGCCACAACATCACCGGGTGGCAGGTCGATATTTTTGGTTTTGTCCGGAGATGTCTGCGAAATCGTCCAGTTCTGGCAGTTGAGACATGCCAGGTTGCACCCGGCCGTGGCTAATGAAAAGGCAGTGGTGCCCGGAAGGAAATGGTACAGAGGTTTCTTCTCGACCGGGTCTGTGTTTACAGCGCACGGGTTACCGAAAGCCATCGTATAGAGCTTTGATTTCCTGGCAATACGGTTGTGACAGTCGCTCAGTTCTCCATCCTTGAGGGTGCACTCGTTGGGACAGATCAGGCATACCACACCCTTCGGGCCTGTCTCCTGGAACATAGCCAGCCTCTCTCCGGGGGCAGGTCTCATGGCACCAGCAGGAAACGGGGCAAAAAAGCCTGCTGCCAGGGCAAGCGAACCTCTCCTGGCAAAACTCCTCCTGGAAATATAATTGCTGTTGTCCTTCAATATGTTATGGATTCTGTAGGCAGTTGTAAATCTACTCTTTTATCGTTACAGATGCAACAAAGCCTGACAGCAAAATGAAGAGTGCCAGAATAAAACATCCGTTTGCTGTTCCTGCCATTGGAACAAGGATTGTTGCTGTGGTGAGGTAACCGAGAGCAGAGCCTGCCAGGTCTGCTGAGTATACCCTGCCTGTGACACGGCTATCAGGGCGTGAGGTCAGTATCCTGTAGATTGCGCCGGTGACTACTCCCGCTGCCAGCAGTGAGATGAAGATGTATGTCATCACCGCACGGGAGGATGATGCTGCAAGGGCCGGTGCCAGTAATCCCGTCAGGGTGAATACCCCGGTCAGGATAAGGATGCTTCTCTTCAGGCTCTTCAGGGCAAGCCGTTCACCAAGTGCAGCTCCTGTTGCAAGTCCGGCCATCAGAAGAGTCAGTATGACAGCGGTTAGAATGTAAATGTTCCCCGCGGTTATCTGCAGGATGAAGATCATTATCATTCCGAAACCTGCCAGGCTTGCAGATGAAGCGAACATGACCTGCCCGCCTCTTGATACAAAGGCAAATGGAAGTATTATCAGAAACACCAGCAAGGCAATAATGCCTCCCTGCATTCCCATCCTCTCCAGTGAAAGGATGTTCGAGAAGAGGGAGGCCACCGGCCGGAGGGCTGTATTCATCCCCGCTTTACTGTCGACATTTGACAGTATCTGCTCAGTCTTCGTCTTTATCTCGCTGTCATTCAGGTAGTCTCCGTTGACGTAGCTGGCCTCTGTGCCACGCTGCCCTGCAAGCTGCACCACTGCCGGGCTGACGGGAGTGTCGGAGGCTATGGCGTAGAGCATCGAGCCAGGAATGAGCGTCACATGGCTGAAGACATGAGAAAGTGCGTTAAATAAAGGAGAGAATCCCCTCCTGTAGCTCTCCGGTGAATAATTAAACCAGGGCATCGGAGTGCACATGAAGATGCCGTCAGGTGAGAGCTGTTCCCTGACCATCCGGAAGTACTCCACAGTATAGAATCTGTTGACTGACAGTGTAGAAGGTGGAGGTATAAGCTGGATTATTGCATCATAGGTCCCGCCGTCAGCTCTCAGGTATGCCACCGGATCATCACTGACCACCTTTACCGTCATCTGCCCGCAGAGAGTGTCATGAGCCCCTTCGGCTGCGATGAGGCCGGGATCCATCTCCAGGTAGGTCAGTTCCTCAATCCTGTATTTCATCAGCTCAGCCAGATGCCTGCTAAGCCCGCCTGAGACCAGCAGCACCCTTTTATAACCCTGGCGTTGCAGCAGGGCATAATGAATGTTCTCCTCGGCTGAGATCACATCTCCCGGGAAAAATACCGGCCTGTGGTCATAATAAACGGTCCGTTCATCGCCATAAACACCGGTAGTGATGTTGCCAAAGGGTGTGTCGATGCTCTTTTCGGCTTTGACGCCTCGCATAAGGAGGCTTCTTACTGTCGCGTCTGGCGGGAAGATGAAAAGCAGACCGGCTATGACGGTCATAGCTGCAGGTACAGCAATCTTTATCCTGCCGGAGTAGCCCAGGAACCATGCCGCGTATGCGACGGCGCCGGCAAGGATGAGCAGGTAGAGCTGATAGTTGGGTATCCTTAGTGTCACTGTCAGTGTTGTTACAACACCGGCTACCACTGATCCGACCGTCTCGGCAGCGAAACTGTTTCCTGACCTTGCAATCCCTCCGGCATTCCTCAATACGGAGATGCGTACGAAGATGAGTGCCGAGATGAATGTCACAGGTGCCACGCTGACAGCCAGTATCACCAGCGCCTGGAAGAAGGAGGGGGTCTGGCCTGGACTAAGGATGATCTGGTTCATCATCAGGAAGCATACCGGGGCCAGGGCAGTGCCGGCAAGCAGTGTCCACACCATCCTCCTCAGGGAGGTGATTACTGACCTGCTGCCGGTAACGGCGCCGCCGGCTGCAATGATGAGCCACAGCCAGAGAAACAAGCCCGTCATTGCTTCCGTGCCTCCACCGAGGATGGCAGCCTCGCGAATTAGTATGAACTGTGATGCCGAGCTGACAAAGCCCGTCAGCAGCAGCAGGGGCCCGAGCCCTGTGGCAGTGCTAACTGCCGCCGGAGTTGCATCATTTTCGCGGATGCGCGCCCTGCGGAAATAATATCCCAGGTGCCATGAGAGGTGGATCAGAGCCGCAAATGCCAATGCAATTCCTGCCTCCACATGCCAGCGCATCAGTGACTCTGCAAAAGACACTTCCCAACGATAGGTGATCCGCAGCGCCAGAAAGAGGCCCAGTAAAGCCGCAACAAGAAAAGAGGAGAGCAGTATCCAGTTCCAGAAACGCCGGTGCGAATGCCTCGCAGTGAAACCGGTTAAGGAGAGGTAAAGCGAAAAAAGGTAAATGACCAGGACGGTCACCCCTATGGGTACAACATGATAGGTCATTTCTGTTCCTGTTCGCCAAAGACATAGGCCTCATAGACAAATATCTCCGTGTCCTTCTCTTTCCAGCCGTCCCAGCCATGGCCTGCCTTGTCACGGGAGCAGTAACCGAGGAACTGCTCCACGCTCCAGCCTCGCTCCGTGGCTACCTGCGGCAGCAGGGTACCTGACCGGAATCCTTGTCTGACATAGATGCCATGCCGGCCAATCTTTATCTCACTGATATTGTTGATTTTCTTCATCGGACCGAGAACCGATATCTCAAGGCTGACAGATTGAAATTCACCCTTCGTCAGCACCGGGAACCTGGGATCTCCGAAGGCAGCTTCAGTGGCCATGGCGGCTACCACTTCCCACAGGGGATCACTTGAGGTGAACCGGCCGATACATCCCCTCAGGTCACCCTCTCTGGTCAGGGTTACGAAGGCCCCCAGTGGTTCCCTGAGCCTCGCTGTCAGCCTGTCTTCATCCACGGCAACAGGTTTACGACTGTTCAGTCTTGCTGAAATAGCCTCCTTCGCTATGCCGAGCAGGGTCTTTTTCTCTTCATCTGTCAATGTGAAGGGCTCTGATGCAGTCTTCTTTTTCTCAAGTACAATTGCATTGTAACCCACAACCTCAGCTTTTGAACCTACACTGGCATCACCGGAATTGGTATATTCCACGTTGCGAAACTGCAGATCATCAGTCTTTTCCGCCATATAGAGCAGAACTGCTCCTGCCGGCCACCCGCACATTGCCGTAGCCAGGTTGTCAGTACCCGAGGCCTCGACATTCCTGATGGTGCGCAGAAATGCCTCGGAATCACCCCTGACTATGGCATCGCTGGTAAGCCTGTCGACACGTTTCGCATCTTCATAAGATGGATAGTGCGAAAAGTCACTGCTGATAATAAAAAGGTTGCGGTCATTGAACCACGGCTGCAGCCCTGTGGCTATCGCCTTCAGAACAGTGGTGTTCCTGGTCCCGATCAGTACAGGTATGATAGCCGGAGACTTCGTGAAATGATATTGTATGAATGGCAGTTGCACTTCGAGCGAATGCTCGGGACCATGGGCCTCATCCTTTTCAATGAACCACCTGTTGGTCGATAAGAGCTTTTCACCAAGGTCCTTGTTGACCTTAAGCGTTCCGAGAGGTGTCACCAGGTTCCCGGAGATGAACACAGCCGCTCCCTCGAAGGCGTAGCGGTGACTGACGCCGATAAGGAAGATATTGTCATATACAGCTTCTGCAGGTATGGCAGCATAGCCTGCCGCTGCAGTGTGCCCTGAATAAACATACCCGGCATGGGGTACAATTATGGCCCTTACCCTTGCCCCGGCACCAGATTTTTTAAATGATCCGAAATAACCTGAAAGTTCACTTCTGAGCCTTTCGCTGCCGGATGGATAGAAACTCCCTGAGACAACCGGCTGCCTGTCATGTTCCTGTCCGAATATATTCATCAGCGGAAAAATTAACATTACCAGGAAAATACTAACCGTTTTCATTGCAAAAGCAGTTGCATCCCGTAAAGTTAAATCAAAAACCGGTAAAAACCGAGGCTGACCCTGTCAGATGAGAACGATATTCTCCTTCAGGATATTTCCGTCTTCATCAACTCCGTAGAGTCTGATGCCTACACTGCAGGTGGCATCAGCAGTGACATCCAGGAACGGGGAGAGAGATTCTCTTACATCTTCCTCACCCATTGAATCATACTCTTCGATGTCAAAATAGAGATGCACAAACAGTATATGATCACTTTTCCTGATCTTCGTCAGTACTTTCAGGATCTTCCCCATCCAGATTACAGATGAGGTGTTGAAATAATCAACGTTGAATTTTAGATTCGTGCTCTCAGCCGGATTCTTAGCATACTCTGACGCCCATTTGTATAGTGGCTCAAAAAAACCTGATGCGTTTTCCGGCAGGGATTTACCTGTAAATGTTAGATTTCCTGTGGCTGCCGTAAAACTCACCTGTGGTGTTTTAGAGGTAGCCTCAATTCGAATATCCTGTAATTTTACCATATGATCTGATTCCTTCCCTAACGTTGTACTATTGCCCCATTGTACCAGCTAAAGATAACCTGTTTTTTTCGATCATATTAGAATCTTCGTCAAAAAATAACTAACAGTTATCAACTTTTTTGAACAATTTATGATCATCCGGTGGTCAATCACGGGGCACTGTAAACAACTATTATGCTATATTTGCAGCCATAATTGAAACAGGATGGAAAAGTTGCTCAGATCCGGGATAAAAGAGGCTGTCAGAACACTTTACGGTGTTGTGGCTGATGATGACCTCCTTCAGATCCAGAAAACCCGGAAGGAATTTGAGGGCGACTTCACGCTGGTGGTCTTTCCGCTCTCTAAAACCTCGCGCCGCTCACCGGAACAAACCGCAAGGGAAATTGGCGAATACCTCACAGAGAAGATCGACGCCGTCAGCGGTTACAATGTGATCAGGGGATTCCTGAATCTGACAATCTCGCCGGAAGAGTGGGGCAGGAGGCTTGCTGAAATGTACGCTGACACCGGATACGGTTTTCTGGAAGCCGGCCCGGGAGCCGAAACCGTTGTCATAGAGTTTTCATCCCCGAACACCAATAAGCCCCTGCATCTGGGCCACATACGCAACAACCTCCTTGGCTTCTCCCTTTCGAGAATCATCAGTGCGGCAGGAAACAGGGTCATAAGAACCAACATCGTCAATGACCGCGGTATACACATATGCAAATCAATGATCGCCTGGCAGAAGTACGGCAAAGGACGTACTCCGGCCTCCGAAGGAATGAAAGGTGACCATTTCGTGGGTGACTACTATGTCCTTTTTGAAAAGAAACTGAAAGAGCAGGCTGCAGACCTCATTGCTGCAGGTAACTCCCCGGAAGAGGCACGCGAAAATGCACCGCTGATGCAGGAAGCCCGCCGCCTCCTTCTGAAATGGGAGGCAGGTGACCCGGAAACGGTACAGCTCTGGCAGATGATGAACTCCTGGGTTTACGAAGGCTTCGACGTCACCTACAGGGCACTGGGCGTGGAGTTCGACAAAATATATTATGAGTCAGATACCTATAAGACAGGCAGGGAAATAGTGCTCCGGTCCCTTGAACAGGGACACCTCATCCGCAGGGAAGACGGCTCAGTCTGGATCGACCTGACTGCAGACAGGCTCGACCAGAAGCTCCTGCTCCGGTCTGACGGTACTGCAGTTTATATGACACAGGACCTTGGCACAGCTGTGATCAGGTACAATGACTACCATTTCGACCGCCATATTTACGTGGTGGGCAATGAACAGAACTACCACTTCCAGGTGCTGACACTGGCACTGCAGAGAATGGGATTCGAATGGGCAAAAGGACTACACCACTTCTCATACGGAATGGTTGAGCTCCCGGAAGGAAAGATGAAGTCGCGCGAAGGAACCGTGGTTGATGCTGATGACCTTATCGGGGAGATGACAGTCACAGCAACCGTTATGTCTCAGGAACTTGGCAAACTGGGTGGTTACAGCCAGGATGAAA
>ENA-UOOK01000438-UOOK01000438.1-fermentation-metagenome-genome-assembly--contig:-NODE-438-length-54591-cov-5.673097_pt1 | contig 54591 bp, 46 predicted proteins | sample MGYA00245777_ERZ724023 | MGnify/ENA primary metagenome ERZ724023 (study PRJEB28704, sample SAMN03018312) | fermentation metagenome | biome: anthropogenic terrestrial biome; feature: soil; material... | reverse complement strand
TCAGCTGGCAGAGCACCTGACTCTTAATCAGGGTGTCCGGGGTTCGAGCCCCCGAAGATCCACCACTTTTTATATATAATTAACTCGGAAATGTTCAATTTATGACGCTTTCGGGTTTTTTTATAGCCTTTTTGACGACTTTACACTTTTTGTCATGGTGTTTTTATTGTTTTACGACAATTTTTACGACAACTATTTTTTAATTTTTTATATTATTAAACTTTAATTGCTATTTGCTATTGTAAGATATATTTTATATAATAATTATATTTATAAGGCATTTTCATAAAGATAAACAAAATAAATAATATGTTGAGGGCTAATTATGAAAAAATTTTTTATTACAGTTGAAGAAACAGTTGTGGGAAGCTTTGAAGTATATGCCGACAATATGGAAAAAGCACTTGAAAAGGTTACTACAGGTTATATCAATTGTGAATATGTTCTGGAACCTGGAGATTTAACTGCAAAGAAAATTATGGGAGAGTGTGAAGATACGGGTGAAACTACAGAATGGATTGATTTTTGATATGGATTTACATTTTGATAAAACGCTTGGACTTGGGCGCGCGGAAAGAGCGTTTCGGTGTCAATACCGCGCTCTTTCCGCAATGACTTCAGGGCATCAATAAATTCCCGGTTCATATTTTCTCCTTTTATCCTATCCTGCAAAATGCAAGTCAATTTTTAAAAAACTACTTCGCGCTTAATGTGCGCTATCTGCTTCAGGGGAAACATGATTTTCTCCCCGTCACGCTCAATCCCGGCCTGATCTTCTGAGAAGACCAGCGGTCCGACAAATACTTTTTCCCCGTCCACAGCTGCATAAAGCTTCACGCTGACTATTTCACCTTCATACCTGATAAAATCAGCCCTGTCCTGAAGCGGGCGATCGAGTCCCGGTGATGAGACTTCGAAGGCATCATAATGATCTATCTTCAAATCAAATTCTACTATCGGATCCGCCAATTCACTCAATTCTGTCAGCTGATCAAGTGTCACCCCGCCTCTGCAATCAGCCAGCAGACGTAAAATTGAGCGGTTTCCCGCTCGTTCTGTCTCCACATCCAATAGCTCCAGACCAAGCGACGCCGCCAGGGGCGATATTTTTTCCATTATCATCTCTTTTTCTGATATAGCTTTCATGAGAATATCTCTCCTACAAACGAAAGAGCGGGACCCCCGCTCTTTCTACATACCAAAAGTATTATATTGTATTATAATCTGCTTTGCCCTTAAGGTCAAGTGCCGGCAGTTTTTCACCCACTATCAGTGCATAAAACATTTTTGCACTGAGTCCTATGTTTTTTCTAAGCTCTGAAGTAGAATGATACTATGTTCAAGGACAGAAAGAAAGGAGAATAAAATGATTGATTTAATAGTAGGAGCCAAGGGCTCAGGAAAGACCCCGCTCATGCTGAAGGAAATTGAAAACGAAGCTCGCAAGGAAAATTCTAATATAGTTTTTATTGAACACGGTCACCGTCTTGACCATGTAGTTCCCCACTCAATCCGTCTTATTGATATAACTGAATATCCTGTTAGAGGTTATGCAGAGCTGATTGCCTTCCTGGCCGGTCTTAGTGCGAAAGATTACGATATTACCCATATATATATTGATAGTGTTTTCAAAGTTGTTGGCGATGATGATCCCCAGCATCTCGTCACATTTGTTAAAAACCTGGTCGCATTCGCCCCCAAAGTTGACAGCCATATTACCATCGCCGTAAGCTGTGATCCTGATAAAATACCATCCGAAATACAGCAGTATATGCGTGATTTTGAATGAGGAGATAATTATGTGGAAAGAATTTAAAGAGTTTATTGCCCAGGGCAGCGTGATGGACGCAGCCATAGGCTTTGTTCTGGGTCTGGCTTTCAAGGCCATCATTGACAGCGTTGTCAATGGTCTGCTCATGCCCATCATCGGTTATCTGACAGCGGGCATTGATTTTTCAAATCTGAAAATAGTCTTGAAAGAGGCCACAGACCTGGCAGAAGAAGTGGCCATCACCTATGGACAGGTGATTGAAGCAGTTATCAGCTTCCTTCTGATTGCTTTCTTCCTTTTCCTGATCGTTAAGGGTCTCAACGCTATGCGTAAAAAGCGCGAAGCCCTGTTAACGGCGGAAGCCGAACCTGAAGCAGCCGCAGAAGCAGTTCCAACTGAGCTCGAACTGCTGCAGGAGATTCGCGACCTGATGAAAACAGAACAAGAAAACAGATAATAATAAAACTTTAATTCTCTTCAAAAAAGCCAGCGCGGCCGCGCTGGCTTTTCTTATGCATATAATCGTGCCTGGTACCAATTGATGCACAGGCACCAATTGATGCACAGGCACCAATTGATGCACATCGTATCATTAATCTATGCAGGCAAGCTATGCCTCATCCTTGACGAAAAGAGACCGCAGGCGGCTCAGGAAGTTACCTTCAACCTCCGGGGCAAAGCTGGAACCATTGTTATCAGCCGGCATACTGATTGCTTCCGTCATCAGCACAAACTGCACGCCCGCCACGTTTTCGTTTTTTTCTGAGACAAAAGACCGCGGCTCAAAGTCCATATCGGTAAATTCTGCAATTGCTGCTTCCATCTGCTCGAGGAAATCGTCCTCGAGGTTGGCGGTTGCCTCCCTGAACTCATTGGCTCCGTCAGCGTAGCTGGCAAAACCGGAGGCAAACTGAGCCAGTCCTTCGCTGCTGAATTTAGTCAGACCCAGGTTAAGTGAGGAAACGCCCTCTACATAAGAATCGATACCTTTTCTATAATCAGCTGCTCCGGCCGAGAGCTGGTTCAGACCGGCTGTCAGTCCGGCCGATCCGCCGTCCAGTTCCGTCAGGCCTGCCTGCAGCTGGCTGGCCCCGGCCAGCAGTCCCGCCTGTTCGGACGTGCCGTCGAAGATCGGCAGCAGTTGTGCCACTCCACCGGTATATTCAGACAGACCTGAATCAAAGGCTGTATATTCACTGACCAGGAGATTAATGCCTGTTTTCAGATCGGAGAGGCCTGACATCAGCTCCGGCAGCTTACCCTCCATAGCAGCCAGTCCTTTAAGCTGATTTACAAGGAGTGTGAGCCCGCTGTGAATATTTCCATAATTGACGGCAAGTTCTGTTATACCGCCCGCTAACTGCTGCAGTTGTTCCACTCCGCTCACCATGGACGGGAAGCCCGTCACAGAATCGTTAAGTCGGGCCAATGCCCCCTGTAATTCCTGTATTGCCTTACTGTATGTGGCAGCTGTTGTTGTGAGTGCGGTTAATTCAGGGATCAGTTTTGCCTGTGCCTCCGGGGCTACCCCGAGATCGGTAAGATATGTTTGCCAGTCGGCTTGATCGCGAATTGTAATGTCGGAATCCTGCAAGAGAGGAATTTGCTTCAGCTGTGACTCCATACCTGCTAAACTTGTCTGGAAAGACTGCATGCCCGCATACAGATCACTAATACCTGCGGTGCCTGCAGCTATTTGTTCCAGACTTGTTTTGATTGTTGCCGATCCTGCCAGCAGTTGATCCAGCTGATCTATCTGTTCCTGACTGAACATATCAAAATTCATCCCGCCCAAAACAGGATCATCACTTATCCCCTGCGCTATCTGCTGCAGGGCGCCCAGGATCTCTCCTGACCCGCTGCTAAGTGCTGTACCATTATCCGACAGCAGGGCAACACCTCCGCGCAGCTGGCTAAGACCCGAAGTCAGGCCGGCCATGCCGTTCTTGATCGATGTGACACCTCCGCTATACTCTGCCATCCCCTGCCCCAGCTGAGCGGATCCGCTCTCCAGGCTGCCGGCGCCGGCGGACAACTGTGAGCCGTTATCAGCCAAAGCAGCACTGCCATCTTCGATTTCAGCAAAAGCTTCCTGCAGCTGTGCGATGGCGGCTTCCAGTTCTTCAGTACCGTCGGCCAGCTGCCTGATACCATCCGACAAGTCAGTCAAACCCTCTGTCTCATCAGAGAGTTCACTGATATCAAGATCAAAATCGAAATCAAGACCGATGCCGGCGATAGTAATTGCATCCATCTCAAAATTGTCTGCCTGCAGCCGGAGGAAGAGGTCTGCCTCCTGGCCAGGGAGCACTATCCAGTTCACCTGCCGGTCTTCGCCGCTGATGGCAACCGTCGCGCTGTCATTTGTTTCCAGCAAACGCGCTTTATCCGGGTTTAAAGTGGCTGAAACCTGCAAGGCATAGTTATCAAAAAAGAAAGAGTCAATAGCCGGATTTGCTGTAATCGACATTTTGATTAAGAGCTCGCCTCCGGCTCCCGCTGCCTGAGCAGCAGTGATTTTCTGACCATCCAGCTCGTAAGTAATATCTATCAGCCAGGGCAGATCAGTTGATTCCAGATTGCCCTGATAATAATAACTGCCGGCTGTAGCCTGAAGTTTCACGACACCCGAATCCAGCTGCGGAACACTGTCTCCGGTCAGCTGCAAGACCTTGCTGTAGTCGCCGTAGTCACTAAAGCTCTGCATTTCAGACAATTCGTAATGATTGACTACATAGATGCTCTGGCTGCTGCCGTCAGCAGCCAGCTTGCCGTAGATAACCTCACGCTTGAGAGGCTTTCCTTCAGGACTGCTGATGGCCAGATAGTTGCTGGCAGCCTTTCCTGAAAATGACGGCAGGAAAGAAAAGACTAAGGCCGTTATCAGCAAGAGAGCTGTAAAGCGAATCGCTTTTCCAAAATGTTTTTTCTTCGTATTTTTCACTGTTTTCTTAACTCTGTTCATTGTGAGTCAACTCCTGTTAATCTTTTCTCTGTAACAGACGGTCGGGCATAAAGTTTGCCTTCCTCGTGGTTTTTTCTATAAAGCGGTCAAATATCCTCAGCAGATTCGGCAGGAGGAAGATGACCATGAATAAGGACAGCAGGGCGCCTCGTCCCAGAACCAGCCCTAACTCGCTTACAACAGTTATTGATGAGACTCTTGCCAGTACGAAGCCGGCTGCTGCCAGAATAAAGCCGGGTGCTATCAGAGAGGCAGCTGTATCTGTTACCGATTTTTCCGCAGCTTCTTTTCTCCCCATCATCTGACGATTATCCAGATAGTGCTGGGTCAGCAGGATACCGTAGTCAACTGTAGCTCCCAGCTGTACCGTGCTGATAATAAGATATCCGATATAATTCAGACTAGTACCGCCAAAATAGGGTATGGCCAGATTGATCCAGATCGAGATCTCTATAGTCAGAACCAGCAGAAGGGGCAAAGACAGCGAGCGGAAGGCAATAGCAATGACTATAGCAACAGCCAGAATGGCCAGACCGTTAACGATCAGATTGTCTTCCTTAATCGTATCCCGCATGTCGGTCAGGACAAAATTTTCACCTACAAGATATACTTCCTCACCCTCGTTATAAATCTCAGCGCTTAGCTCGCGGATGTGTTCTGCCAGCGCGAAGGTTTCCGGACTTTCTGCAGGCGAATTAGAAACAACGATCATACGGCTGTAATCATCAGTCAAGAGCTGACTGGTTAATGCTTCTGAAATAAGATCAGGCGGTATAGCAGCACTGCTCATACTGATGAAGCTGGTCACCGACTTGATCTCAGGCAGCTCTTCCAGCTTGTCAATCAGAATTTCTTCCTTGGCCGGCTGATCCCGGGGAAGGAGCAAGGCCATTTGCATGTTGTTGCCGAATTTGTCATTTATCAGTTTGACATCCCGGGCAGCACGTGATCCTTCCGCATAGCTGCCCATGCCATAGAGAAAATTGTTGGCCCGCTGTCCCAGAAAAACGGGGACGATAATCAGCGCGACGATAATCAAAACTGGAATGGCCAGTTTGGTCACAACTTTGGCCAGCCCCCGGAAAGAAGGTAAAAGCGGCCTGTGTGTCGTCTTCTCAATAAGCTTGTATGTCAGCATGATCAGGGCCGGCAGGAGCACAAACACTGTAATCAGACTAAAAACAACACCCTTGGCTAAAACCAGACCCAGGTCAGGTCCCAGCTTGAAGCGCATGAAAATCAGAGCCAGAAAGCCGAATAATGTCGTCGCGGCCGAAGAAGACACGGGCTGAAAGCTCTTCTTCATTGATTTCTTCACAGCGACATCCAGAGGATCTCCCTCAGCCTTGTACTCATTGGTACGGTGCAGAAAGAAGATGGCATAATCCATAGTCACGGCCAGCTGCAGTATGGCCGCCACAGATTGGGTAATGAAGGAAACCTCTGTGAAGATGATATTTGTCCCCAGATTGATAAAAACACCCACGAAAACTACCAGCAGGAACAAAATCGGTTCGAGCCAGGAATTGGTGGCAATGACCAGAATGACAAGAGCTATGGGCACGGCAAAGAGCATAATCTTGGTTACTTCTGACTGCGTTGCCTGCTGAGCCTCCGCCAGTTCGACAATCTGGCCGCGAACCGCCCCGTCTTCTCCCGCTGCCTCTCTCAGGCTTTTTAAAGATTCGGCAGCATTATCCTTGTCAGCAGTAACCTGATACAAGGCGACAGAGTCTTTATAAAAGCCCTCAACCGTTGCCTGATCCTGAAGCTCCAGCGGAACCGCCAGATCAAGCTGGTCATCCAGCCACAAGACCCCGGTCACAGAGTCAAGAGCCAGCAGTTTCTCTTTAAAAGCCAGTGCATCTGAGACCGACATGTCCGGCATGGCTACCTCTACGTTGGGCAAAGCCTCACCGAATTCTTCCTGCATTTTTTCCAGAGCTACTGTAGAATCAGCATTTTCCGGAATATAGGAAGAAAGGTCATAGTTGGTTTTAACACCGGTTAACAGGAAAATAGATACTGCTACCAGAATGACGTAAACAATTGTCACCAGTTTGTGGTGTTTGACAATGCCATTAATGATCTTGTCACCTAACATCTAGTCCTCCATTAGTTTTATGTTTATTGTAACTAACCGTTTTATCTGCTTGTGAAAACCAGTATATAGAGGCATTATTTTGTTAGCCATACACAATCTATGGATAAGTGTCGATTAATCGACACTTATCGATATTGTTGTTCGGATTATGCTAAAATGTTCGTAATTTCTTTGAATTTGGAGGAGAATCCTATGGCGAAAAAAGTAAAAAGTTCTCAAGCTGATCCTAATTTCATCATCTCCTTTGTTGCCAGTCCGGAAAAAGGCGACCGCCGCAGCCGGCGCACTGATATGCTCCTGCAGGAAAGTCTGGTGGAGCTGCTTCAGGAAAAAAACCTGCGTGATATCACTGTCAGTGAGCTGACTGATCATGCTGACTTAAGCCGGACCACCTTTTATCTGCATTATGAAAATATTGACCAGCTCTACAATCAACTGGAAGAAAATCTTTACCAGCAGTTTGTCAGGATACTGTCTGTCAGCACAGACAATTCTCACCCCATACAGCATGTCGTCGCCACAGCAGACGGCAAGTCGACCATTCCGATTATCGCCAGTGTCTGTCGCACGATCGAAGGTAACCCCCTGCTGGCAGCAACCATTATCAACAATCCCAACAGTCAGCTTTTGCAGCGCATCTATTCCGCAGGTTACGACAGCCTGATCGAAAACCTGCTTGATATATATCCGGATATGCCCAAGTACAAAGTAGACTACTACTATGCCTTTATTGTCCATGGAATCGTCGGCATGATTGAGACCTGGCTGCTGCGCAATCAGGAAGAAGATGTCGAAGAAATTATCGGGCTGTTGACAGACTACACCTTGATTCATCTGCAGTATTTTGTTGAATAAACCAGCTGTTCTTTTAGACTCCCTGCTGAAAGCAGAAAACCCTTGAAACGGATAGTCTCAAGGGTTTTCTTTGTGGAGCCTGAGGACGGATTCGAACCCCCGACCTGCTGATTACAAATCAGCTGCTCTGCCAACTGAGCTACTCAGGCATCTGCCTATAAACATTTTCAGCATTGCTAATCCTATCTGAGAATCATTTCCTTGTCAACTTATCAGCTGCTTTTCAAAGTGATATTTGTGAAAACACTAGGAAAAATCAATCAGCTGTTCTAGCTCCAGTTTTTTCAGATATCTGATAAAAGCAAGGATGACGACCACAGCTACAAGATTAGTAGTGATACTCATAGTCCACCAGATACCGTTCACTCCCAGTGACGTTGAGGATAAGAAGGCTGCCAGTGGAATGCGGGAACCGATAAAGATGGTGGAAACAATAGCTGTAAAACGCGTCTGACCCAAGGCTGCAAAAGCTGCTACGGTAATAATTTCCATGCCCATCAAGATCTGAGACGATGACAGAATCTGTAAATAGTCTCTGCCGCCGGCAATAGCTGCGGGCTCGCCCAAAAACAAAGAAGTGATATCAGCAGCGAAAAAATAAAGAACAGATGTGGTGAAAATGCAGATTATGATCACAATCAGCGCAGCTGAGAGATAGCCTTTTTTCATTCTCTTCCCCTGCCCGGCGCCATAATTCTGTGCAACGAAAGCACTGACAGCCGAGCCGAACCCATCGGCGGTCAGCCAGGAAATCGACTCCACCTGAGAACCGAAACGCTGTACTGCGACACTAAGGTCACCAAATCGCACCACCATGCGTGAAAGCACAATGGTGACGGTGGAGCGCATCAGTGACTGGGCACCTGCCGGGAGGCCGATACGCAGAATCGCCCGCAGCTTGTCCCTGGCGACGGGGTGAGAGAAAAGCTGCAAATTGTTAAAGATCTCATCTTTTTTTGCCACAACCAGCAAAATGAGTAAAACAATGACCTGGGCAATGACAGTAGCAAGAGCGGCACCAAACACGCCCATATTCATAGATGTTATCATCAGGGGATCCAAAATCATATTTGCGATCAACCCCATGGCATTAGCTATAAAGGGTGATTTGCTGTTACCCACCGTGATCAGCAAGGAACTCAAGATCCTGCTGCCAAAAGTGGCAAAAAGTCCAAAGCTGCTTACCTGCAGATAGACAATGGAGTCATTGTGAGTGCCGGCCTCATTGAAATTAAAAATGGAAATGATGGGGCCGGCAGCGAAGAAATAAGCCAAAAAAAGAAAAACTGCCGCCAGATAAGCTAAACGCAGTGACTCTCTTGCGTAAGAACGTACTTCGTCTATCTTGCCCCTGCCATAGGATTGACCACAATGGACCTGGCCGCCTATGCGCATAATGCTGAGAATTCCGTCTGAAACCCACATGAGTAGACCACCGGTACCTACAGCTGCCACGGCCTGTGTACCGAGCCTTCCAACCCAGAACATATCGGTCAGGCTGTAAGCCAGACTGAGAAAAGACCCCGCCATAATGGGAATTGCCAGCCTTACAATGGAAGATACAACCGGCCCTTTTAATAAATCAACCTTTTTGCTGCGCACTCTGCTTCTTACCCTTTCTGCTGAGCAAAATCTCCTCATAGCATTCTACACGAATCTGCCAGAAGAGCCATTGCTGTTTCGGAGATACTTACTGCCATATAATCAGCAATTCACGGTCAAATAACTGCACAAGGATGATCTCTTATGTTATCCTTTTTCTATTGAAGTTAAAGCATTTCGACAAAAGCTCACAGCGCAAAGACAGCTTGATCTAGTCTTGCTACTGAGAGTTTTTTTACGAAAAAGTTCGGAGGTAAGTAAGGATGCGATTTAAGTGGTCCGGAATGTTACAGGGCATCCATCCCCATCAAAACAAGAATACAGCCAAGACAGCTATTGTAAAGCTCAGCGGTTTCGAAACCGTATCCATCCCCTTAAACATGCAGATAGGTCCCGGCTGTGAATCTCTGGTAAAAAAGGGAGACCAGGTGGAGATCGGGCAGAAAATCGGAGAAGCTCTGGGAGCTTGGAGTGTGCCTGTTCATGCCAGTATTTCAGGAACCGTTAAATCAGTTAAAAAGGAAATACTGAGTGACGGCACTCATGTTGAGTATGTCAACATTGAATCCGACGGCCAGGAAACAGTGTCAGCAGAAGTCAGACCGCCGGAAGTTCACGACCGTGCAGATTTTGTAGCTGCCGTCCGGGCATCAGGTCTGGTCGGTCTGGGGGGTGCGGCCTTCCCTACCCATATAAAAATGCAGCCGCCGCCGGGCAAGACGCTTGATACCTTGATTATCAACGCAGCGGAATGTGAACCATATATAACTTCCGATCACCGCATCTGCCTGGAATATCCGCGACAGATCATTAAAGGCATTATGCTGACCTGTCACTATTTGAATATTCCTGAGGCAGTCATTGCTCTGGAAGATAATAAGCGTGACATAGTCAGCGTCCTGCAGGCTGAGATCGATCAGGTCAAAGGCACACCCGACTATCCCGGGCAGGGCATCTCCATCAGAGTTCTGCCAACTCAGTATCCGACAGGTGCTGAGAAGGTTTTGATCCGTCTGATCAACGGTCGTGTTGTCCCCGAAGGGGCTTTGCCGGCAGACGTCGGTGTTCTCGTGCAGAACGTCGGCACCATCCGCTATATCGCTGAATATTTCGAGACCGGCATGCCGCTGGTGACCAAGATCGTCACGATTGACGGCTCAGCCGTCAGTAAGCCGGCAAACCTTGAGGTGCCTATCGGCGCCGCCATTGCTGAAGTAGTTGAAAGAAGTGGCGGCTGCAAGCTGGAACCGGCCAAAGTCATCATGGGAGGCCCGATGATGGGTGTCGCTATTGACGACTTAAGCCGCCCCATTCTCAAGCATAACAACGCCATTCTCATGCTGGATGAAAAGGATGCCACTTTGCCTCAGGAGATTGCCTGTATTAGCTGCGGCCGCTGCTCCCGGGCTTGCCCCATGCTGCTGATGCCGACAGTTTTAGACATGGCTGCCCGTATTCAGGACTGCGACAAGCTTAACCAGTATCATGTCATGAACTGTATTGAATGTGGCTGCTGCACCTATGTCTGCCCTTCGAAACGTTACTTACTGCAAAACATAAGAATCGGCAAGACCATCGTCAGGCAGGCAAGCAAAAGCTAAACCCTAAGGCTTTATTATTTAAGGAGACTATAGATTAATGTTACGTGTATCATCATCCCCTCATATCAGGGATAACTCTTCTACACAGCGCATCATGCTTGATGTAGTTTTGGCACTGATACCCATGGTGATTGCCTCAGTTTTCATTTTCGGCTGGCGGGCACTGCTTATTTATGCTGTCAGTGTTGTCAGTTCGGTCGTTTTTGAAGCTCTGTCACGCCTGATTATGAAGAGGGAGCAAACAATTAACGACCTGTCCGCTGTCGTCACGGGTTTGCTGCTGGCAGCAGGACTGCCCGCCGGCTATCCGATCTGGATGGTTGTCGTCGGTGCCTTTGTCGCCATCGTTTTCGTCAAACAGCTATTTGGTGGCCTGGGCAGCAACTTTGCCAACCCGGCAGTTACCGCCCGGATCGTGCTGGCAGTATCTTTCCCCGCTGAAACCAGCAGTTTTTCAGTTTTGCCGCAATATGCCCACCAGGCTTCTCTGACTGAGGGTGTTTCCCAGTATGATCTGGTGACAAGCGCCACTCCTCTGGGAATGTCAGCAGCAGAACTTCCATCCGGCTGGGATCTTTTTCTGGGAAGACATGCCGGCAGTATCGGCGAGGTTTGTATTCTCGCCTTGCTGATCGGAGCCGCCTATCTGCTGATCCGGGGTGTGATAGACCTCTGGATTCCGCTGGTATATCTGGGAACAACAGCTGTCCTAATCACTCTGGCCGGCGGCGACCCTCTTTTCCACCTGCTTTCAGGTGCTGTAGTCCTGGCAGCCTTTTTTATGTTGACGGACTACGTTACCTCACCGACAACTGTTGCGGGAAAGATCATTTTCGCCATCGGCGCCGCCGCCCTTACCTTCCTCCTGAGAATGTATAGCAGTATGCCGGAAGGCGTATCATATTCAATTCTGCTGATGAATATTCTCACTCCGCATATTGAACGCTGGACAGCACACAAAACGATTGGAGGAAACTATGCCAAAAAAAGCAGACAAAACTCCTAAGGCCGCTGACAAAGACAAGACAAGATTAATCGAACGCGGCTTCATGCCGGCCGTAATACTGACAATAATCGCAGTGGTCAGTATCACTTTGCTGGCCTTAACCGAATATACTACCGCCGATGCCAGAGCCTATCAGGAACAATTTATGGCAGATACCAACAAGCGGGCCATCTTTATTGATGCCGACAGTTTTCCCGCTGAAGAATTAGATCGCGCCGGTGCCTCACTTGAAGGAGGCAAGGCTGTTGATTTCTCCGGAGCTGACAGCATAATCAAGGAAGTGTATCTTGCTGAAAAAGACGGCAGCACTATCGGCCTTCTTATTACCGTAAAGCCTGGCGGCTACGGCGGCACTCTTAACATGATGCTGGGTTACGACCTGGAGGGCAATGCGGTCGGCCTGACCATAGATGCTTCCACACAGACAGCGGGGCTGGGCTCTAAAGTAGGTGAAGATAATTTCATACGTCAGTTTAGCGGCTTCAAGGCAGCTGATACCGTCTCATCCGACAACACTGCCGACTTTCAGGTTGACGGCATCAGTGGAGCTACCATATCGTCGAATGCCGTTTTTAAGGGTATCAACGCAGGCAACAAAGCAGCACAGCAAATGCTGGGCCTGGAATAGGAGGATACTGTGGCTAAGAATAAAAAATCACTTTCATATGAATTGATTAAGGGAGTTGTTAAGGAAAACCCTCTCTTCGTTCTGGTTCTGGGAACCTGTCCTGCTCTGGCTGTTACTACGTCCGCTTCTAACGGACTGGGCATGGGCATCGCCTTCACCTTTGTTCTGATTATGTCCAATGTCGTGATTTCAGCCCTGCGCAAAGTAATCCCGGATAGTGTGCGTATACCGGCCTATATTACCATCATTGCTTCTTTGGTTACTATCGTAGAGTTTCTGCTGAAAGCATACGCACCCGAGCTCGATCAGAGTCTGGGAATCTTCATACCCCTGATTACGGTTAACTGCATCATTCTGGGACGTGCCGAGGCTTTTGCCAACCGCAATGGAGTGCTGGCTTCCATCATGGATGCTATCGGTATGGGTCTGGGCTACACACTGGCTTTATTGCTCATGGGCGGCCTGCGGGAAATTTTAGGTTTCGGCACCTTCTTCGGAATTAACATGCCCTGGATACGCGAGGGCGGTTTGCGGCCGATCGGCATTCTGGCTTTGCCGGCAGGCGGTTTTGCCGTCTTTGGTGTGCTGGTAGCGCTTTTCAACAAAATGAATCATCGCTGGTACTCACGCAAGCCGGACAGCGTCATGGAGCGCAGCAACTATCCCGGCAGCATCAGTGCACGCACGGATGCCCCTTTCATTTCTGCTGAATCAGCCAGTTCAGGAAGTGAAGCTGTTGCTATTTCCGGACGCAGCGTACCGGCAAGCATGACAGAACCCGGTGAGCGCAGTCTCTCTCCCGGCGAGAGAGAGTAAGGAGAGATTAACATGCAAGAAATGTTCAAAATACTTTTTAGTGTCATCCTGATTGACAACCTGGTCTTGTCACGTTTTCTTGGTGTCTGCTCCTTCTTAGGCCTGACCAAGGATCTGAAAAACTCAATGGGAATGAGCATAGCAGTAGTTTTCGTTATGCTGCTTTCGACCGCAGTCACTTACCCGATCTACGCGTATCTATTGGATCCATACGGCTTAGGCTATCTCCAGACAGTAGTTTTCATTCTGGTTATCGCTGCCACCGTACAGGTCCTGGAAGCAATCATTCGCAAGGCTATGCCACCACTTTATCAGGCTATGGGAATATTCCTGCCGCTGATCACAACCAACTGTGCCATTCTGGGTGTAATGCTGATCAATATTCAGGAGTCTTATTCTTTCGTTAACGCTATCATGAGTTCATTGGGCGCCGGCTTAGGCTATACCCTGGCAATGTTTCTGTTCGCCGGTGTGCGTGAAAAGCTGGAAACGTCCGATATACCCGATTCGCTCAAAGGCCTCCCTTCTACCTTGATAGCTGCATCAATCCTGTCGGTATCCTTTATGGGTTTCAGCGGCGTGATTGAAAATCTGTTCGGCTAAGAAGCAGCCGGCAGGCCTGCAATAAGGAGTAAATATGAAATTAGTGATTCTGCAAATGAGTAATATATTATTACCGGCACTAATCGGCGGTGGCACCGCCTTGCTGCTCGGAATAGTGATTATTTTGGTTTTTCGTTTCTTCTCGGTGAAAGAAGATCCGCTGGTAAATGAGTTGACGGAAGTGCTGCCCGGAGTTAACTGTGGCGGCTGCGGCTATTCCGGCTGCCTGGCTTATGCTTCAGCTCTGGCTTCAGGTGAAGACAGCAATACATCAAAATGCACGGCCGGCGGCCTGGAGACGGCGGAAGCCGTCGCTATGACCATAGGTACCGCTCCTCAGGAATACATACCGCAGGTTGCTCATGTTTTCTGTCAGGGCAGCGGTGAGTATACCGGCAAGCGCTATGAGTATACCGGCACGCCGAACTGCGCATCTTCTACCGGACTCTTTGCCGGTCCCAACTCCTGCACCTACGGCTGCCTGGGTTTTGGTGACTGCTATGATGTCTGTGAATTTGATGCGATCTGGATCGATGACGGACTGGCGCATGTTAACCACGAAAACTGCACTGCCTGCGGCAAATGTGTTGCCGCCTGTCCCAAAAATCTGATCAGCCTGATACCCAAGCATGAGCTGGCAACGGTAAACAGCTGCGCCAATCACTGGCCTGCTGCTGCCACACGCAAAAACTGCAAAATAGGCTGCATTTCCTGCCGTCAGTGTATCAAGGTCTGCCCCGTCGATGCCATCCACATGGATGAAAATCTGGCTGTGATCAATCAGGAAATCTGTATTCACTGCGGCGAGTGCGTCAAAGTCTGCCCGACCCACTCCATCAGTCAGGGCCTGCTGGTCGGCAAGGAAGCGGAAAAGGCCGGAAGAGCTGCTGCCAAAGCTGAGGAAGAAGCCGCCAAAGCTGAGGTCAGGGCCGAGAAAGAAGCCAGTTAGCTGCTTTTCCTGTTCAGCACTGTAAAGAGGGCTTTGCAGCCCTCTTTTTTTTGCAAAAAAAAAGACCGGTCTTCTGCGATATCGCCTGTAGCCGGTCTGTAATTCTTAGAGTTTTTCAGTGATTTTCTGAAAGCTTATGCACGCTCCACTCTGCCGCTCTTGAGGCAGTTGGTGCAAACGTTCATTCTCTTGGGTGTGCCGTCAACCATTACGCGCACTTTTTTGATGTTTGCGCGTTGACGATTCTTGGCACGGCGAGAAATCTGCGAACGTGTAATGCTGATCTTCCTACCAAAAAACATATCCTTCTGGCATACTTCACACTTGGCCATGCTATTACCTCCTGTCACACCCCAGGGAAGAAATCCCGGAGAAGTATTCGCGCTGAAGGCGCAACAAAGATATTATCATAGTCAGGAAGCATTCGCAAGTACAAATCACGAGTCTTTTTAGCCAGTAATTCTGTGGACTCGTCAGTGCTTTTTTCTCTTATTTCTGTCTGCCGAAAAGGCTAATCAGACATCTCTTCCAGCCTGCGGACCTCCATGATTCGCTCTGAAAGTTCCAGGGCGGCAGAAGAATCAAAGGAAATAATCTGCATAGTAGCTTTATTATTCAGCCTCAACAGGAGCCTGTCCTCATTCAGAACCAGAGCCATCAGATCCAGAGTCTGCTGATCAGCTTTTTTATGGAAAAAAACCAGATCTCCCGGGCGCAGGTACTTGATCGCGGGCTGTGCAGAAGTGTTCGGCAAACTGACACTCTCACCTGTCTGCATCAGTTGTTCAGGAGTCCCCGGCAAATCCAGCCCATTAAGGAAGGCTGCCAGCCGCACTGCTCCCGCAGTAGAAATTCCACTCCTGGTCTGACCGCCGGGAATATAGGCAGAGTTTTCAAAGGCGACAACTGTGGAAATGAAACTTTGTCTGAAATCATCAGCCAGAGGCAGGTCGGCATCCGCTTCGAGCAAAAATACTCCCTGAGTATTCATCCAGCCCAGTTGCCCTTCAGGCAATTTCACGCGAACCAGTCCGCTGTTATGATAGTCGGCATAAAGAATAGTCCCCATTGGTGCTTCCACCAGCAAAGTACCCCCTCTGGCGTGCGACATGACACGTTTAAAGGGATCTCTGATGATAACCTTCATTACAGCATCATCCGCTGACAAAGACGAGGTATCGGCTGTCAGAGCCGTTCTCTCTACATATGCTCTCTCCCCGTCGGCCAGCTGCACCCCCAGCCAGTCCCTGTATGAAGTATCTGTGATCACGACTGACTCATTGAGCAGGAGTTCCGTCACATGCCGGGATGTTTTGTCCGGTCCGGCAAAAACGAACACGGAACTGCACTTCACGACAGCCCTGTCCCCTGCTCCGACTGCAGGAAGCCCGGTCTCACTTGGGAGTGGAGCTGTTGTTTCTGTCGGTACTTCCTGGTCCCGGTCTGTCAGCAAGGCAGGCAGAAGCACGAAGACTGCCAGCAGCAGCAAGATAATAATCATCAGGGGGATCAGCCAGGGCGGCAAGAGCTTCTTTTTGGGCCTTACGTAAAGCTTCTTCGGAAGATGCGGATCATGGTCTTTGTTGACAAAAATATCTTCCTTGGCAACAGGCCTGTGCTTGATCGAAAGCTTTTTATTTTTATCTGGGGAATCAGTTTTATTCATTATCAATTAACTCGGCTTCCGCCCCGGTATGTAATCTTGCAGTATTGAAGACACAGACAGCCACGGCATATTCTTTTTCGTGGGAAATACTCAGGGCCAGATCAGACACTTCCAGTTCTCTATAACGGGCAAGAGCAGCCCCGTGCAGATGCAGTTCCGGCTCTCCCGACTCACTGCTGAGTATCTCCAGGTCTTGCAGACTGACGCCTTTACTCCAGAAGCCGGTGCCAAGTGCTTTTGAAACCGCTTCTTTGGCCGCAAAACGGCCTGCCAGCCGCTGCAGTGACCTTTCACATATACTTAGCTCGGCAGGAGTGAAAACGCGCTCCAGGAAGCGCTGACCGCCCCTGTCAACTGCCCGCTTTATACGTTCTATCCGGATTATATCTATGCCACAGCGCATGTCAGCCGTTTCCTCCTCAAGCTGATCAGCTTACTGACCCTGCTGGCGCAGTTTAAGACGAATGTCGCCGTCCGGGAAACGGTAAAAGATGTAATTGCCCATCAGCCGGCTGTAAGTGCGCTTATCATAGGTCGCACGCAAGTCCGACTCGCTGAGGTTGGTGGCTATAATGCTGTGCAGGGACTTGTGCAGACGCGTATCCAGCAGAGTAAGAAAATCTGATGTATTGGACTCCACTGTCCAGCTGGCACTGATTTCGCTGCCCAGATCATCCAGCAAGAGCAGGTCTACCGACATCAGTGCGTCCGTCAGCAGCTCCATCTCTTCATATTGCCCGCGGTCGGGGCTGTAAGATTGGCGCAGTTTCGTCATTGTCTTCATCCACTCGAAAAATATCGGTGCTGTCACATAGAGTACGGAATATCCCTGCTCCAGAAGCTCACGTCCGATCGACTGCATAAGAAAGGTTTTGCCGCTGCCCGTCTGACCGGAAAAAAGCAGATTCTGGTCCTGAACCTGAGAAAAATAGCGCGTATAGAAGACAGTCACTTCTCTCAGTTCACGCATGCGTTCCCGCGCCGTCTGTTCTCCGTCTTTAGTCTGGTCTGAAAAAAGATTCAGGTTAAAATTGGCAAAACTGGCCCCTTCCTGAAAGGGTATCGGCAAATACTTCGATATTTCTTTTTGAAAAAGCCGCCGGCGGCAGGGACACCATTCGCCTGAAGGCAGACTGCCGGAATCCTGGCACAGCGTGCAGAAATACTCAGGGCTGTCGTAGTCAGCTGTAATACTGTTAGCTGCCAGAAAGTCTTCCCGCTCACGGATTGAACTTGCCAGGCCCTGATCATCACAGGCATCCCCCAGAAAGCGATACAATCCGGAAATTCCGCTCTGCTGAATTTTGCGGTCCATGGCTGCCAGTTCCGGATATTGCTCATAGATCCGGGCACGTTTGAGCTCCCCGAGCTGCTCCGCCCGGGCACGACGCTGGGAATAGATAGCTGCCAGATCTCTGTTAATTTTTTGTTCCAAACGCGACATCAGGCTAGTCCTCTTGAGCAGCATCTGTTTTTTTCAGACGGGGTCTGGGGATGCGCCGGGCCAAATCCTGACTGATCTGCTCGACTTCCGTTTTACTCTCTTCACTCATGGTGAAATCCCCGCTTACTCTCTGTTCGCCCTTGCGTTTTGCAGCCCGCCTCTGCTGGTACTTCTGCTCATACTCGCGAATTTCTTCTACCGTTTGCAGACCTTCAGCATGCCATTCGCCCAAAATCGAATCAAGATACTTGACACTGGGGTTACTGGCTCCGGTAAGTTTCTGCAAAGCTTCCTCCACAATATCGGCGGAGTAGCCGTATTCATCCATCCAATTGCTGATCAGTCTGTTGTCCGGCTCGGATAAGCGCCTTCTCAGATTCTTTGCCACCAGGGCCTGCAGCTGCTTTTTCTCTAAAAAGCGCTCGTAATAAACACTGAGCTGGTCATAGCTTTTTATACCCGCCTGAGACCAGTCTTCAGCTATACGCCTGATGTAGGCGGTTGTTCGCAGAGCATTGGCATTGGCTGCTTCCTGAAAAAGTGAGTACATGACGGCCGGCTCAAAGCCATGATGGTCGAACCAATAATCGGTCAGCTCATACCAGGTGTAAGTCATGGTGCCCTGGAAAAAGGTCATATTTATCTCATTGATAATCTGCTCGCGGTCCTCATGTTCCTTCTCGCGCTCAATGATATCGCTGGGCGGAGCGGTCTCTCTGGGCCGGAAGCGTCGCTCCAGCTCTTTGGCTTTAATGTCTTCCAGGCGTATATCTCGCTGGCTGACACTGATTAAACCTTCAGCCTGCAGCTGTTGCAGCAGTTCATCTACCTTTTTAACGGAAAAGCCGAGACGGGCCGCCATATCATCTGAGCTAATCACGCGTGAACCATTCTCAGCTACACTCAAGAGCAGCAGATAGCACTTGACCGCATCTCCATCCAGCTTGACCATAAAGTCATAGATGAACAGATCCGGTACAGCTGTATCGCTGAAAGTTGAGTTGCGATGACGGACAATGCGCAATTTTATTCTCCTTGCCTGTGAAACAGAGAGCCGGGTGATCCGGCTCTCTGTAATCTTATCAAATCCGACTGGCTTGCTACAAGTCTAATCTTCCCTTGCCGCCAGACGCTGGTAGGTCTTATAACGACGACCTGCCGCCTCACGGGCCCGGGCGAAGATCTCGTCAACTTTTTCCGGACTGTACTTCTGAGACAGTGAAGTGTAACGCACCTCTCCTTTAAGGAATTCAGTGTAATCACGCTTGGGTTCCTTGGAGTCAAGTACGAAAGTATTCTTGCCTTCTGCCTCTAAATCAGGGTTGAAGCGATATAGGTGCCAGTAACCGGTCTCAACCGCATCTTTTTCACGCTGCTGTGAGAAGACCATGCCGCCGCGAATGCCGTGATTAATGCACGGAGCATAAGCGATGACCAGAGACGGTCCGTCATATTCCTCAGCTTCCTTCAGCGCCTTCAGGGCCTGGTTATGGTTGGCTCCCATTGCTATCTGAGCAACATAAACGTAACCATAGGACATTGCCATCAGACCCAGATCCTTTTTCTGACGTTCTTTACCGCCGGCTGCAAACTGGGCGACAGCACCCAAAGGTGTAGATTTCGAAGCCTGTCCGCCGGTATTGGAATATACTTCTGTGTCCAGTACGAGAACATTGACGTTTGCGCCGCTGGCCAGAACGTGGTCCAGACCGCCATAACCAATGTCATAGGCCCAGCCGTCGCCGCCGATAATCCATTGTGAACGCAGCATGAGGTAATCAGAAAGATCAAGCAGGCTCTGGCAGCTTGCCCCGGCTTCGCCTGTGAGCCTGGCGGCTTTTAAAGCCTCAATCAGATGATCAGAGACTTCACGTGTACGCTCTCTGTCCTGAGCAGACTCAAGGTATGCTGCCAGTGCTTCATTAAGTTCTGCCGGCAGGTCAAATGCCTTCAGTTCATCAATCAGTTTGTGAGCGCGTGCACGCAGCTGATTATAGCCCAGATACATGCCATAACCGAACTCGGCATTGTCTTCGAACAGGGAATTAGCCCAGGAAGGACCATGACCGTCTTTGTTGGGGCAATAAGGCATGGAAGGTGCTGATCCGCCCCAGATGGAGGAGCAGCCTGTTGCGTTGGCAATCATCATACGATCACCAAAGAGCTGGGTCACCAGCTTCACATAGGGAGTCTCACCACAGCCGGCGCAGGCACCGGAGAACTCCAGCAGCGGTTCTTCGAACTGGCTGCCTTTGACGGAGAATTTATTCAGGGGGTTGTCTTTGTGGGTAACTGTCATCGAGTAGTCCCAGTTGGCAGCCTGTTCCATCTGGTCTGCCAGAGGCTCCATGACCAGGGCTTTTTCTTTGGCCGGGCAGACCGCCGCACAGTTACCGCAGCCGGTGCAGTCAAGAGCTGACGGCTGGATGCGGAACTGATACTGATCATACTGCTTCATGCCGGTTACAGTCTCATAGCCTTCCGGTGCATTGGCCTTTTCTGCTTCATCCAGCAGGAAAGGACGAATAACTGCGTGCGGGCAGACATAGGAGCACTGATTACACTGGATACAGTTTTCCGGAATCCAGCGCGGAATATTGAAGGCGACACCGCGTTTTTCATAGCGGGCAGTGCCTTGGGGGAAGGTGCCATCTACGTGGTCAACAAAAGCCGACACGGGCAGAGAGTCGCCTTCCTGTCTGTTCATGACATTCGCGATGTCAGTGATAAAAGCAGGCTGTTCGCCTTTGGCTGCAGTCTGATCTGTAGCAGTCTTCCAACTCTCCGGAACTTCGACTTTTCTCAGCTGAGTGATCCCTGCATCTACAGCATTGTAGTTCATCCTGACGATGTCTTCGCCGCGTTTGCCATATGATTTGACAATGGCTTCTTTCATGTAGGTAACCGCGTCATCGACCGGAATGACCTCACTGATCTTGAAAAAAGCAGCCTGGCAGATGGTATTAATACGTCCGCCCAGTCCCAGCTCTTCAGCAATGCTGGCAGCATCTATGACATAGAAGTCGGCATTACGCTCAGCCAGAGCCCGTTTGATAGCAGCCGGAAGTTTTTCTTCGATCTCCGCATCACTCCATCCGCTATTGAGCAGGAATGATCCGCCTTTTTTCAAAGGAGTCAGCATATCATAGGTATTAACATAGGCCGGTGTGTGGCAGGCTACAAAATCAGCGGTATGAACCAGATAAGGTGCCCGGATCGGCTTTTTACCGAAACGCAGGTCCGAAATAGTAACACCGCCGGACTTCTTGGAGTCATAGGAGAAATATGCCTGAGCATACTGATCCGTATGGTCACCGATTATTTTAATGGAGTTTTTGTTAGCACCCACGGTTCCGTCGGATCCCAGCCCCCAGAAACGTGCCTGATAAGTTGCTTCATCGGTTACATCGACAGCTTCAGCCTGCGGCAGGGAGAGGAAAGTTACATCGTCAACAATGCCGATCGTGAAATTGGTCTTGGGTTCAGGAAGTTTCAGGTTATCAAATACGGAAATTATCTGTGAAGGTGTGGTGTTCTTTGAGCCTAAACCATAGCGCCCGCCCACAATTTCGATCTCGGAACGTGTGCGTGACAGCGCTTTGACGACATCAAGATAAAGAGGTTCACCATTGGAACCGGATTCCTTGGTGCGGTCGAGAACGGCTATGCGTTTAACTGACTCCGGAATAGCTTCCAGCAGTAAAGCGTCAACAAAAGGACGGAAGAGGTGAACATGTAAGACACCTGTCTTGCGTCCCTGCCGGTTCAGGTAGTCTACCGTCTCACAGGCGGTCTCATAAACAGAACCCATGCAGATGATAATTTCTTCAGCAGCCGGATCGCCATGGTACATGAAGGGTTTGTAGTAACGGCCTGTCAGTTTGCCATACTCTTCCATGTAATGTTCGACAATAGCCGGCAGCTCTGCATAGTAGGAGTTGGCAGCTTCTTTTTCCTGGAAGAAAATATCCGGGTTCTGTGCTGTTCCACGCAGGCTCGGTGTATTTGGAGTCAGTCCGCGGTCACGGAAGGCCTGAACTGCATCCATATCAACCAGACCGGCGATATCTTCGTAATCATAGGTTTCAATCTTCTGAATCTCATGGGAGGTACGGAAGCCGTCGAAGAAGTGGACAAAAGGAACCCGCCCCTTAATAGCTGACAAATGAGCTATAGCTCCCAGATCCAATGCTTCCTGTACGCTGGAGGAAGCCAGCAGCGCAAAACCTGTCTGGCGTGCTGCCATAACATCACTATGATCTCCAAAAATAGATAATGCGTGACCGGCGATAGAGCGGGCTGATACGTGGAAAACAGCAGGTAAGAGTTCACCGGATATTTTGTACATATTCGGCACCATCAGTAATAGTCCCTGTGAAGCTGTATAAGTTGTGGTCAGGGCACCGGCTGCTAATGAGCCGTGGACAACCCCCGCTGCTCCCCCCTCGGATTGCATTTCAATTACATTTACCGTCTGACCGAAGATATTCTTGCGGCCCTGCTGCGCCCACTTGTCTACCAGGTCGGCCATGGTGGAGGACGGCGTAATCGGATAGATACCTGCAACTTCCGTAAACGCGTAAGACGAATATGCAGCTGCTTCGTTTCCGTCCATTGTCATAAATTTCTTTTTCTTCTGCATTGATTTCTCCTTATCCTGTGCAGGCTACTCCTGCTTTTTTACCCGCAAACATTATAACATTTATTTACCGGCTGATTTTCTGATCAGCGATTTGCCTGTCATTGCTTCCGGCTGTTTCAGGTCCGCCAATTCAAGAATTGTCGGCGCCAGATCAGCCAGTCTTCCATCTGCCAGTTCTATCCCCCTGACTCCGGCCAGAATCAAGGGCACCGGATTAGAAGTATGAGCCGTCAGTGGTCCGCCATTATCACGGTCAAACATAGCTTCTGCGTTGCCATGGTCTGCCGTGATCAGGGCAGCACCTCCTCTTTCTAAAATCATCGGAATAAGTTCCGCCATAGCCTTATCGACCGTTTCCACTGCGGCGACTGCGGCCGAGAAGATTCCGCTATGGCCGACCATGTCACAATTGGCGTAGTTCACGACATATAAATCGTATTTATCTTCTGCGATAAGGCCTGCCAGAGTTGCCGTTAATTCCGGCGCACTCATTTCAGGCTGTAAATCATAGGTCGCTACTTTTGGTGAAGGTATCATGAGACGGTCTTCACCGGGAAAATTTTCTTCACGTCCCCCGTTAAAAAAGAAAGTGACATGAGCATATTTTTCCGTCTCTGCCGCGCGCAGCTGTTTCCGGCCCGCCCGGGAAAATACCTCTCCCAGACTGTCGGTTACATCTTCAGCTTCAAAAGCTATGCTTAAATTCTTAAAGCTGTTAAACTCGCTGTCATATTCAGTCATACAGACGAAGTCGAGCTGACCTGCAGCCAGCAAGCTTTCAAACTCAGAAAAGTTCACATCCATTAAAGCCCGCGTCAGTTCGCGTGCTCTGTCAGGACGGAAATTGAAGAAAATAAAGCTGTCTCCCGGCTCAAGCAGGGCTATGGGTCTTCCCTCAGCATCCACAATCTGAGCCGGAATCAAGAATTCATCTGTAACTGCATTAGCATAGGATTCTTTGATATATTCTCCGGCAGACTGCCGGCGCGGACCGTCGTAATCTACATCGGTCAAGGCCCGGTAAGCAATAGCTACCCGGTCCCAGCGTTTGTCACGGTCCATGGCATAGTAACGCCCGGACACGGAGACGATTTGTCCGATCCCGATTTTTTTAATAAATGACTCCAGCTCTTCTGTATAGCCTAAGCCGGACTCAGGTGGTGTATCCCGTCCATCATAAAAGGCATGGATATACACCTTCTCCAAACCCAGCAGTTTCGCCATTTCCAGCAAAGCATAGAGGTGATTAATATGGCTGTGCACGCCTCCGTCGGATAAGAGTCCGGCTAAATGCAGGGCTGTTCCCCGGTCCCGGGCCGCAATCATTGCCGATCTGAGCGCTTCGTTTTCATAAAAACTTTTGTCAGTAATGGCAAGATTAATGCGCATCAGGTCCTGATACACAACACGGCCTGCACCTATGTTGGTATGCCCGACTTCCGAATTACCCATCTGGCCTGCGGGCAGTCCGACATCAAGCCCGCTGGTATAAATCCTGCTTGATTTCCACTCAGTGAAAAGCTTATCCAAATAGGGAGTGTGGGCCGCTTTTACAGCATTGCCTTCAGTTTCTGCAGATAAACCCCAACCATCAAGCACGAATAAGGCCAGAGGCCGATATTTTTGATCTGTCATAAAGTTCCTTCCCTGGCGATCAGGCGTTAGCGATCACAGTAAAAGCATCTGCTTTCAGTGACGCGCCTCCTACCAGTCCCCCGTCAATCGCAGCCACAGCAAAGAGCTCGGCTGCATTTTTATCATTCACAGAGCCGCCATAAAGTATTTTCACCCGGTCGACACTGGCCGCCGGATACTTCTGCTCCAAAAGTGCACGAATGAAAGCACATGCTTCCTCAGCCTGGTCCACAGTCGCGGTAACCCCGGTGCCGATAGCCCAGATGGGTTCATAGGCTACAGTAATTTGTGCCAGTTTTTCCGCTGTGACAAATTCAAAGGCGGATTCAATCTGACGCGTTAAAACTGCTTCAGTCTCTCCTGTTTTTCTTTCATTCAAGGTCTCACCGCAGCAGAGTATGGGACGCAAACCCCAGTGCAGTGCGGATTTGAGCATATTCTGAATGCGTTCATCGGATTCATTGTCCATAGCCCGGCGCTCTGAATGGCCGATCAGAACATAAGGAACGTGCATTTTCGCCAGTGTCGCCATTGAGACACTGCCGGTATAGGCTCCGGAATCTACTTCGTGTCCGGCCTGTGCGGCTATGTGAACATTGCTGTAGGCAGCTGCCTTCAGAGCAGCGTCCAGGGCGGTATAGGGAACGGCAACAATTATTTGAGCAGGAGCATCGGCCAGTTTTTGCTTTAATTCTTCAATAAAAGAGGCGGCTTCTGCCGGAACTCCCCGGTTCATCTTCCAGTTGCCGGCTGCAACTATACGTCTGGGATCCAGATCCAGCAGGCAGTCTACGCCGGGCAGCACACGTCCTTCCAGCAGTTCCAGTGAAGCACCGCCGCCGGTAGAAATGTGGGTCATTTTCTGCTCATCGCCGAATTGCTTTACCGCTGCTGCTGAGTCTCCGCCGCCAATTATGGTCACAGCATCCGTTGCTGCCATGGCTGCGGAAATAGCTTTAGTGCCCTCAGCGAAAGCCGGGAACTCAAAGACACCCATAGGTCCGTTCCAGACTACTGTACCGGAAGATTTAATAATCTCAGTGAAAAGTTCTATGCTCCGGGGTCCGATATCCAGACCTTCCCAGCCGGCAGGAATCTCATCGCAGTTTACGACCTGTTTTTCCGCATCCGGAGAAAATTCCTTAGCGACAACTGTATCCAGCGGCAAACTCAGTCTGACACCCCTGGCTTCAGCTTCCGCCAGCAAGTCCCTGGCCAGATCGATCTTATCACTTTCGAGAAGAGAATTACCGACCTCAAAGCCTTTTGCCGCCAGAAAAGTGTAAGCCATGCCGCCGCCGATAATCAAATGGTCGACCTTACCGAGCAAATGTCTGATCACGCCGATCTTATCTGATACTTTTGCTCCACCCATCACCGCTGTAAAGGGGCGCTGCGGCTCATCGACGGCATTGCCGATCATGTCCAGTTCCCGTTGAATCAGGTAACCGGAAACTCCGGGCAGGAAGCTGGCAACCCCTGCTGTAGAAGCGTGAGCACGATGCGCTGTACCAAAAGCATCATTTACATAGATGTCCGCTAATGCTGCTAAACTGCGGGCAAAGTCAGGATCGTTTTTCGTTTCTTCACTATGGAAGCGAACATTCTCCAGCAGCATGACCTGACCGTCTTCCAGACTGCCGGCTTTTTCTCTGGCATCAGGGCCGATCACATCAGCCGCCTGGATAACTTCCTGGCCCAGATGTTCTGAAAGCCGCTTAGCGCATATGGCCATGGATAATTTGCTGTCAACACCCTTGGGCCGTCCCAGATGCGAAAGTAAAATCAGGCGGGCTCCGCGTGACAAGAGATTTCTGATTGTCGGCAAAGCAGCTACAATCCTCTGGTCATCTGTAATCTCACCTGTCTGTTTGTCGAGAGGTACATTGAAGTCTACGCGCATCAGAATGCGTTTACCCTGTACATCAATATCTTCATGAGTCATTTTCTTTATTTTTGACATAATTCATCCTTTCTTAGATAGATAGCTAAAAAATTAGTGTTTTTGCACAGTAATATTTTCCCATATTTCTCAAAAATCTTTTGTACAAATCTACTCCGCCGATTGATCACGGGACAGCACATAATCACGATAAAGCTTCGTCTCACCTGTATACATTACATGATGTGAATCATTTTCGTCTTTACCGTGATTATCTGATCCCTGCGTAACGATTAAGTCCAGTTCCCGCGCCAGCTTGTAAAACAAATTGGCGCGCTCCGGATCAACCATGCCGTGGAAAGCCTCAATGCCATGCAGTCCCATAGCTTTCAGATCTCTGAAAATACCGGTCAGCAACTGTACTGCCGCTTTATCATCAACTGAAAGGGGGCAAAACTTGTATTCGTGGGGATGGGCCAAAACAGCAAGACCGTTCGCTGCATTAATCATACGCAGACATTCCTGAACAGTAAAATGACGGCGGGCAATGTAGGCTGGTTTTCCCGGTGCCAGAAGTTTATTAAAGGCTTCCTTCCCGCTTGTGAAATGACCGTCCCTGACCAGCTGACGTGCAAGATGTACTCTGCCCCAGACTTCATCTGCCCTGTCCCCTTCTTCGGGACCGGATATAGAAAGTTCATAACCCAGCTTCAGGATTTGATCAAACATCTTCTGGTTACGTATTTTGCGTTCTTTCTGCACTTCTGCAATAAATTCATACATCTCTGCCGGCGGTTTTTCCGGAAAATAAGCCAGCAGATGAATTTCTGCATCTGCGAAATGTGTACTGATTTCAATACCGGCTACAAAAACCGTTTCAGCCCGGTCTGTATTCTCTCTTAAAAGCAATTTCTGCTCCGCTGCAGCCTCAGCAATTCCACCCAAGGTATCGTGATCTGTAATGGCTGCAGCACGCAGGCGCGCTTTCCAGGCAGCTCTCAGTACATCCGCAGGACTTTGCAAACCATCGGAGTAGTGTGTATGAAGATGAAAGTCGACACCACCTTCCATGGTGCTCTGATCGAGAAAAGCCGCTAACTGTTGCTGTTTATCTGTCATCTTCATTACGGCCTTTGCGTTCGCTGATCAGGTAACGCGGTCTTTGTTTAACTTCGGTATAAATACGATCAATATAGCTTCCGATTACGCCCAGACCTAAAAATATACCGCCACCGGTGAGAAGCTGGAGCAGTATAACCGTGGTAAAGCCTTCGACTGCATGACCCTGAAAATAATTGACTGATGTTTGCACCGTAAGAGCCAGAAAAAATACGATAAAGATCCAGCCTATGATCTTAATTATCTGCAGGGGCTTGGAGGAAAAAGCTGTCAGAGCATTGCCGCTCAGCCGCATAAGTTTAAACAGGCTCCACTTGCTCTGGCCGTTTTTCCGCTCCTGCACTTCAAAAGTAAAACTAGTGCGGCGATAGCCCAGCCAGACTGACAGTGCCCGGTAAAAGGTTTCCTTCTCCGGCAGCTGATTCCATGCATCGATCACCTTGCGGTCAAGCAGTTTAAAGTCCGATGCATTTTTTAGATTATAACCGGAAGCTAACTTGAATACTTTATAAAAAGTGTTAGCAGCAAATCTGGAAAAAACACCATCCTTGCGGGCTGACTTGACACCCTCAACGACATCATAGCCCTCGCGCCACAATTCAACCATCTGCGGGATATGTCCGGGATCATGCTGCAAGTCACCATCCATGGTTATGACGGCTTCACCCCGCACCTCAGCCAGCCCGGCAGAAAGAGCTGCTTCCTTGCCGAAATTACGCGAAAACCGCAGAGCATAAATCTGGGGATATGTCTGGGCATATTGGGAAAGCAGCTGCCAGCTATTGTCACTGGACCCGTCATCGACACAGACTATCTCATAGCTTAAGTTCAGTGAATCCATGATCGGCATCACTGTTTGCAGGGTAGTCTCTATTTGTCTTTCTTCATTGAAAAAGGGAATCAGCAAGGAAAGCGTCGGCCAGGCAGCTTCTTGATTAATCGCTTCAGTCTGTTTTTCACCTAACATATATCACCTTGTATATCATATCCGCAGACTTATTAAAATTACAGCAATTTATAATCATTCCAATTGCTGTAATTTCCACTATACAGTATAAGCGAAGTTTGGCGAATTTGTACTGACTCTCTTACGGTTATTCCCCTATAATCGCGAAAGGCAGCTGCAGCTGCCTTTACTGGGAAGCGGTCCCGCCGTTGGGACTGCCACAGCTATTTACGGTTCCGGCGCTTCTGTTGGAGGCTCGGTCACTGGCTCTGTCGGTGCTGCTGTTGGCGCAGCCGTAGAAGCAGTGGTCGGTGCTTCGGTAGTGGGCTCGGTCTCCGGCACAGTTTCTGTCGGAGGCAGGCTTGGTCCGTATTCAATCCTGCGTGCCACACTGGGATAGCGGCTGTAGGTAAGGTATTGCCGGTCAAATTCAACGCCATTCTTGTAATAGACCTTGTATGTCTCCCAGGTAGAACCGACAATAGGAGTGAGAACCTGCTCGGACTCACCCGGTTCCAGCTTGGTATTCAAAACTTTCTGCGTTGTCGTTATAGGAGTCAGGTCTCCGGTCTTCACTGAATCCATTTCTATAGTCACACCTGCAGGCAAAGGCCTGCCATATAACTTATAAACAAGATAATTTCCTGATGTTTCTGCTACGATAGCCAGCGGATAATCTGTATTATTCTTGAACTTGAAGTCAAAACTGCCGCCGTAGATCATTGCGTCCTGGCCATAATAATAGTAGTCGCTTCTCATACCATGGTTATGTCTTTCCACAATCTCGAGGTCAGCTTTGACTGCTGCCTGGAATAAGGTTGTACTGGGCTGGCAAAGTCCCCCGCCGATAACATCGATGTAGGTACCGCCCACAATAGCGCTGCCTGACATAAATCCTGCCTGTGTGGTTATCGGTCCGAGCGAAGTAAGATAGGAGTAAGTTTCGCCGGGCTGGACTACCTGACCGTTCATTTTTTTGGCAGCAACGATGAGATTGTAATTGCGGTCAGCCTGCCAGGAACCATAGATAGGTGTGCTGGCCTGAGATATAAATCCCGTATTGTTATAGATCATGTCCGCTGTCATTTCCGGCTGTTTTTCTTCCAGCTTGAGCACAATTTCTCCCTGAAAGTCATCCTGCTGCAAAAGTCTATGCAGATCTTTGATCGCTGAAGCCAGATCAGCTTCCAGGCCGACCTGCCCGTTTTCCACTTCAAAACGTAAAGTTGTGGTGTTAAAGCCGGTCGCTTTGGCCTCAGTAAATACCGGAAGCAGATCTGACAGCTTCTTCTGCAGTGAATATTTCATTACCGCTTCGTCAAAATCGCCGTCCAGATCTATGTGCAAGCCTTCCTTTTCTATAGCGGAGATAACCTGATAACGAAGAATCAGATCCAGGTCGTCATTATAATGTTCGCTTGAGCGGCCAACAGACCAGGCTTTTTCCAAGGCGGAGAAAGTGTCGAAATTATAGGCAAGATCTTCAGCGGACAAAGTAAAGCTTTCGTCATTGGCTCTTACCGTGATCTTAATTTTGTCGCGCAAACGCTCAGCTTCTTCCGCCAGAACATCCCTGGCCTCCTCAGCACTCAGGCCGGACATGTCGATACCTGCAATATGGATGCCCGGAAAGATAACTTCTTTCGATAATGCCAGTTTGGCTGCTTCTAATTCGGCTTCAGTCCAGGCCACCGGCCCGGGCTCTGTAGTAACAGGCGGGTTAGTAGAGCTGCCGGGATCGGAATCCGGATCCCGCTTGAGCAGACTGCTGACTCCAAAGACAAGCAGGATCGCAACAATTAACACACCGGCAACAATAAGCATAAGGCGCTGACGCTTCTTTTCATCAGTCGTTTTCTTGGCTGCTTCTTCCCGGCGACCGGTCTTAGCGGCAGCCGCCTGCCGGCCTGCATTATTTAGCGAAGCTGCCTGCTGATCAGCCGTTTTCCGGGAAGCTGCTTTCTGTACAGAGGGCTTCTGCACAGATGATTGCCGGGATAGCTGTGCCTGAGCTTTTGCTTTTGCGATTGCTGCTTCCGTCTTGCTGGCCGCCGGAGACTGAGCAACGTTTTTAGCAACCGCTTCCGCTTCAGCTGCAGCAGCATGCGATTGCAAATAATCTACCCGTAGATTCTTACCGGTATACTGAAGTTTTTCCGGATAAGTATCCCCTTCACCGGCCTTGCTCCGGGCACGCTGCAGCTTGGGTGCAGGACGCATTTTATTGAATTGATTATTATCATTTTTGTTTTGATTTGGATGCTCTTGAATTGCCATCAAATAATTACTCCGAAAAATGGACGTGTTCTGTCCGAGCACGTCCATTATCTATATCTTCCCGGGGACAGGCTTAAAAAATGCGTTTAACAAGCCTGACAGGTGAATAAGCGTTACGATCATATAGTGACTCATACCTCACAGTCTGTCCCGGTTGCGGTGAATGTATCATTTGACCGTTACCAACATAAATTCCTACATGAGTGTAGTTGGAGTTAGGTGAGGTGTAAACATTGTTAAAGAACACCAGGTCGCCCGGCAGCAACGTTGCTTCATAATTACTGGTTGAGAAGGAAATTGATTGATAGTTTGAACGTGCCTGACTATTGGATCCATGATACAGATAGACACCCATTCTTCCATAAACATATTTTGTCAAACCGGAACAATCAACTCCGTTTGCCGATGCGCCGGCATATACGTATGGTACGCCCAGAAGTTGTTTGGCGTATTCCACTACCTGCTGGCCCTGGCTGGTCGCCTGGGGCGGGGTACTTTCAATCACTTCTGTCTGGAAGAGACTGTTATCCATAAAGCCAATCTGGCCGTTGCCTGTCTTAACCTTTGTCCAGATATCATTGGTCGATATTCTCTGTAAGGAAGCTCCATAGTACAGGGTATCTACTATCAGCGATGAGGTATTGGGCTCTGAGCGCAGGTTAGCCGCACTCGCCTTGACATAGACTGTACCGCTGATATCCCGGAAAGAAGAATTGCTCGGAGGCGGCGTAGTCTCGGCCGGCGTCGTGCTGCTGCCGCTTGACGGGGGAACCGGTACGACTCCGGTCAGGAATTCGTTCAAAACGTAACCCTCAACTCCGGCTGAAGTCCTGATGCGGGACCAGGTGCCGTCCGTTTCAATCTGCAGGACTTGCTCGTCTTTACGTGCTTGTCCGACAACTTCGCTGTCTGTACTGGCTTCAGCGCGGACATTGCTGACGCTGACCGATATGTACTGATTGCGGTTGGTAGTTGCAAAGGGCGTTACCGGTGCAGTCTCACGCAGGAGATCGTTGCGGACATATCCCTGCAAGCCGTCGGAAGCTTCCACTTTCGACCAGCTGCCGTCGGTAGATATCTGCAGTACTCTGTCATCCATAGCCAGAACACCGATTTGTTCAGAATCAGCCGTTGCTTCCTCACGCATATAGACAACAGAATAGTTAATGTAGCGTACAGCATTTGTTTCCATTGTTATTCTGGTGCGCTCAACTTGACGGGTACCGAAAAGCTCATTCAGCATATAGCCTGAGAGCCCCGTATCAGTCTTGACCAGAGACCATTCAGCTCCGCTTTCAACTACTGTCAGCGGAGTACCTTTAAAACCAAAGCCGATAATGTCATAGGTCGTTCCGGCTCCGGAACGGATATAAGCCTGGCCGACCTGAACATACATGCTCATGCCGGGAACAATAGCTTCTGAAAGTTCAGTAGATAGCAGATCCTTGTGAACATAACCCTGCAGCCCGTCTTCAGCTTTAATCTTAATGAAATCATCCTTTTGACCGAGCTTCTCCACTTTTTGATTAAAGGAAAGCTGACCGGCAAGATCAGAATCTGTAGAAGCATCCTGACGCACATTGACAACACTGCTGGCGACGTAGAGATATTCTTTAACTGCATTTCCTTCAGTCTCGTCAGGCATCATCACCACTACGTTTGGTGCCGGAGGCTCGGTCTCCTTCTCACCGGATAAAGTCGTTTCAGGCACAGGCTCGGTTTCTGCGGCTTGTGTTGGATCCGCATCATTTATCTCCGGCAAAGCTTTAATATTACGCTGAATACGTCCGATATTTTCCTGCATTTCAACCGGATTTTCGTTGCGGAACTTTTCGTCTGATACTGACTTTGAGTCTGTCACAATCTTGACGACAAAAACTGACACCAGAAGGGCGAATGCGATAACAGGAACCGCAACCGAGACCCATTTGCCACCATTAAAGCTTGACGAAAAATAGCTGCGCAGCTTACGTCGGGCGCGCCGGGCCGGTCGTTTCTTCTTCAAATCGTAAGTCTCAAAGGGATCTTCTTTATGTCTGCGATGTAAAGCCATCTCAACCTCGAATTCATTTCCGGTCAGGCGAAAATATATTGCGGTAAATAAAAATACCACCGCTTATCGCTAAATCGGTTTCCAAAAGTATAACAGCTCTTGTCATTCGCTGCAATTAAAAGGCCTCTCGATTTCGTTACAAGATAGTGTCAATCGGTGTCAATTCCGTAACGTACTCTGTTAAAGCTTCCGAAATTCTATGAACAAGACAAGCTTCGCAGCCAGACTGACTGTTCTGCTTAAAGTTCAGGTGCAGGCAATGAAATGCCGAAAACTTTCTCCAGATTTGCCCTCGGTCCGATATCGTCCGGATAAAACTGTGCCGCCTGATACATATAGAGTGACGGTATTTCGTTGCCTTCAATCAGGAGCGGACCCTGCTCGTTAAGGGTAATATCCCAGCCGACATAGGCCTGGTCCGGCACAAGCTGCGCCAGCTCACGCACATAGTCCTGAACCTGGTCGAACATGGGTATTTTAAAACCGACAAATTTCACCCCTGTCACCGGATGCTCTGCCAGGTAACGGCGGCAGGGTTTGAAGGTCACACAGGGATACATCAGCTCTCCCTGATCGGAAATCGCGGTATAGCCGCCTCCGCGGGAAATATTATCAACAATGGGATCATGCATGGCAGTGCGCAGCCTGTTATACAGTATTTCCACGCTGCCGTCCTTTTGCAGAACCGTTCCGATCCGGAGCGAACAGAGCGAAGTCGGGGAAACTGCCCGCATGGCCGGATGCAAAATAATCTCTTCCTCCAGAACAGTCTGTTCTCTGGCCAGCAGCTCCTGATACAATTGCCGCAGATCTGTCCGGTCATCGCTGACGATCCGGCTGACTCCCGCTCCGCCATGGCCTGTCGGGACTTTGGCGAAAAAGACCCGGTGTTTGCCGGCAAAATCCAGAAAATCTCTTTCCGTACATTGGCATAGGTCTAAATAATCTCGTCTCAGGTACTGGTGAAACTTTTCATTAAATAGAGATTTATCACGAAAAAGTGTCCTTGATTCAGCAGTAGAGCTGCCCAGAACCAGCCGCTTGTTATCATAATATTCAGAGCCGAAATTTGCTCTTAACTTCGGATCCCTGATACGGTCAAACTCGTACAGCGCATACTCCGCCCAGGTATAACCACCACGCTTGTACATGCGCGCCTGGTCCAGCAGCAGATCAAAAAAGCTACGGCCTGAATCCTTTTTCAGCTGACGCGTCGACTTGATCAAAGTAGTCCAGTCAGCAGTAAAGATTTTTGATATTTTTGAAAAAACACTCATGCAGATGACCCTCTCCCGGTTCATTAGAATGCGCACATAGCACCATATCAGCTATCAGCAAGTAATTTTAGCACAAGCAGACAGATAGCGAGCAGGTCCGCCGCCCCTCCGGCGCTGTAACCCTTTTCCCGGAAATATTCCGACCATAAAGATATATAGCTGATGACGGCAGTCTCCTGTCCGGCAATATTATCCAGGCAGTAAGATGAAAGCGCAGTCGCAGCAAGCAGGTCAGCGTTTACCGCTGGTCTCCGGTCCCGGTTCACAGTGAGCTGCAGCTTGTCCGGACACTGCCCCCCGGGCCGAGCCATAGCATGGAAAAACTCTGCCAGCTCCTGCTGAATCAGCTCTGCCTGCTGCAGACCCGCCCGCTTAATCAGGGTAGTATCTTCCGTTGCTGCCAGTATCAGCACCAGCGTCACCACGGCAGCCTCATTTTTCGCCACGGCTCTTGCCTGAAGACCGCGATAGAAAGGCAGAGCCAGCTGAAAAACACTCTTCATTCCGGCAGCCGCTTCGCCCCGCGCACCTGTAATGCCATATCTGCTTCTGAGGCTCTCCCCTGCCGTCTCTGCAGTCTTCGGAGATGAAGTCGTCTGTAGAGCTTGCAAAGCCACAGCCCAGCGACTTATTTCCCGCTGCCAGCCTGCTATCAGACCTGCTTCGCCCCCAGTCCCGGCCCCGGCAGCAGAGTAGCGGGGATCCAGTAGCAGTGAAGCAGCTGCAGCCAGCACCAGGCCGCTCAGATAAATAAAACCTTTTTGTGTATTCACCCCGCCGGTAGCTGCAAACATCTGCCTTTCAGCCCTCAGACCCTCTTGTTTCAGTTCAGAAATCTTCTTAAAAAACTCACTGTCAGCACCCTCATCCGCAGCTTGTTCACCGTCTGATTCCCTGGCTAAGGCCAGCTGCAGGCCGCATGTGGCAGCAGCCCGAAAATATCCGGCCAGAGCAGCTATGCTGTCCGCATAAGTAAAGCGGTCCATATCAGTATGGGAACCAGCATCACACCCTGTCACCAGTCCCGGTTTCGGCGCAACCAGCAGCTCCGATACAGCCGCAGATAAGGCCGCAGCCTGCATGCGCCCGGGCAAAAGCTGCAGCAAGCCTTCTGTCTGCAACTGTCTGACTTTCTTCTGCAGTTCACCGGTTGAATGGCACTGCGAACGGCTGCAGGCATGGGCTTCCTCCGTGCAGATCAGGCAGCGGCGTTCCGGGCGCTGCAGGCCGGCCCGCGAAAGCTGCTCGGATTCCGACAGATACAGATCCAGATCGAGTACCCGGCCCCAGTCAAATTCTTCTTCCAGAGTAATTGTATATTTTTTTAAAAAAAGAGGATCCGTGCCGGCAGCGAAGAGGAAGAAATAAGCATCACCGGCAGAATCGAACCAGGCTTCCTCACGGGCTACAGAGAGATTCCGGCCCCGGAACTGGACCCGCAGGTAAGAACAATATTCGCGCAGAAATGCTCGTGACAGCCGCGATGTTTTTACCGGACCGGGCATGAGCAGACTAACGCTCAGCAGGCAGGAGCCGCCCCGGGAAAGAAGTTCCCTGCGCTTGCCGGCACGGCGGTCGCGACCTGCTAAAACAGCAGGCAGATCCACCGCCGCAAACAGATTATTCTCTTCTCTCCACTGTTTTTCCTGCATTTGTGTCTAATTACCGGCTTCTCTGAAAGTTGCACTTACATCTGTAGACAACAGCTTATTCAGCTGAGACAGTTTGTAATCACTATCTACATTCACCAGTCCGATCATCTGATATTCGCCTGAAATCGATTCTACAACAAATTCAGGATGAATATGAAAATTTTTGACACCGCCCGTACTCTTCATATGCAGGCGCGGACCGGTGCAGTAATGCCGCTGATCACCAATCATGACATGGGTATCATCGATATAGGAGATCGGCAGATCGCGGTCGATTAAACTCTGTACTTCCTTTTCTACCACCCTCAGATCAAGATCAGGTTTATCGTGGAAGGTCAGAATAAAGCCGGAGCGAACGTCGGAGTGCTCATAATGAAAAACGTGATGGTCGATGAGGCTTAATTCTGTCAGATCTTCCGCCGTATGGACCATGCGCCGCGTCGGAAAAGACTGAAAGACAATATCCCTGATATAATTCGGTTCGGGTCCGAAGATAGTCGGACGGGTGATAATAATTTCTTCGCCCACCCCCAGCAGCAGATGCGCATTCATATCCAGATGCGGATAAATCAGGTCAAAGTGCTCTACAATCACACGCTTTTTGCGGCTAATCGCTTCCATAATTGCCGCAGCCAGTTCGTAGGGTTGATAGAAGGCCATTTCGAAGCGGATATCGACATGATAAGTATGAGGTGTGAAAAAGCCCGTATCATCCAGATGCATGAGGGGCAGGGGCCGGACATTAACTCCTTCATCGTCATTGGTCAGTTCCAGTCCGGGAAACATACCTTTAATCAGAATACTCTTGCCCGATCCACTCTCCCCGATCACGCCAACCAGACGATCATAGGGCGAAAGATACATCTGAGCGATCTGAGCACCCTGGTCCGCCAGGCGTGCTGCCCCCCGCGGGCACAGCAACACACTGTATAAATGGCTTTTCTGCATACGTAATGAAAATGACATAATGCCTCCGCTCTTTTTCGCTGCGATCGCCTGAAAATCCTGGTAAACGGTCGCCGGGTCTCCTTGCTAAACATTTTAGCAGTAATCAGTTAAAGCTGTCTTGCCTGCTGCAGCTGATTTTACCGACATAAATGCTTCTCAAGTTGAGATTGAGACACTGCCTTCACAAAGACTCATCTGCCTGCCACATTTTTTGTCACTGCGTCTCTATGATTTACACTTTCTATGCATTAAAATAAGTTCAATAAGTACAGGTAAAGAGCTTTTCCGGAGTTATTACATCATGAATAAAGATAAGATTTACATAGTAAGCGGCGCTTCCGGCCATTTGGGCAATACGGTCGTACGCAAGCTTTTGCAAAAAGGCGAAGATGTCCGCTGTCTGATTATAGAGCCTGAGCGCCCTGAAGCCCTGCAGGGGCTTGATTGCGAAATTTATACTGCCGACATCACCCTGCCCTGGACTCTGCCGGCAGTGTTTTCCACTTTGGAAGATAAGGAAATAATTGTTTTGCATCTGGCCAGCATGATTTCCATTGCCTCTAAAAATGATCCCCGCATGACAAAAACAAATGTTGAGGGCACTCAGAATATGATTGATATGGCGCGCAAGTACCATGCCAGACGCTTCCTCTACTGCAGTTCCGTCCATGCTATTCCTGAGAGGAAATATGATGCACCGATCAGTGAAGTTGATCGTTTCAATGCTGATTGGGTTCAGGGAGCTTATGCAAAAACCAAGGCCACTGCAACGGAAAAAGTCCTGCAGGCAGGTCGTGAGGGTCTGGATGTTGTAGTCGTGCATCCATCCGGTATAATCGGACCCAATGATTACCTGCACGGACGCCTGGTACAGGTATTGCTGGACTTTACCGACAGACGGCTGAACACCCTGGTCAAGGGTGGCTACGATATGGTTGATGTGCGGGATGTTGCTGACGGGCTGATCGCGGCAGCGGAAAAGGGCCGCTCCGGCGAGACTTATATCCTGAGTAATGAAATTCATGCGATCAGCGAGCTCTGCGAGATAGCTGCAAAATACAGCGGCAGAAAACCTATACGCCAGCTGGCACCCTTCAAATTGGTCAAACTGCTGGCACCACTATTTGAACTTTGGGGCAAGCTGACAAAGAAAAGTCCGCTCTTTACCCCCTATGCGCTTTATTCTCTGGAGAGTAACTCTAATTTCTCCAATGAAAAAGCCCGGCGTGAGTTAGGTTTTTCACCGCGGCCTTTCGAGGAAACGGTCGCCGACACCATGTCTTTTCTGGAAGCTAATAACCGTTTTCGCTACCGGCTTAAGCCGGTTAAAAGCAAAGAACAGGCCTAATCCGCCAGCTGATAAATCCGATCCAGAATTTCACCATCACGAGACCGTACAATGCCCACAGTACGGTCTTTTCTTTTAATGGGCTGAGGAAGACCGCAAATAGCTTCTGCCCTGGCCTTTAATTCAGCAATTTCAAAGACTGGCAGTCCGGCAGCCTGCAAAGGCTGTCTCAGGTCGTCACGGCGCGGATTGACCGCCAGGCCATATTGGGTCAGCAGAACGTCAACGTCCCTTCCCGGAGTGGAAATACAGCCTACCCGATCCACAATCAGGGGAAGCCGGGCCCGGTACAAAGGTGCTATGATCATCGACATAAAGGATCCGGCCGCTGTATCGCTGTGGCCGCCCGAACCGCCCATAATAACTCCATTGGAATCCGTATGCACATTGACATTAAAATCCAGATCTATTTCCGTCGCTCCCAAAATAACTACGTCCAGTTGCTGGGCTACATTGCTCTTAGCCTCCGGGCTGGCGTAGCGCGAAGCACTGATTTCTATGTGACGCTCATCCTGCGCGATAGATTCAACAGCTGCCCGGTCAAAGCACTGGACGTCCAGCAGGTTGCGGAACAAACCGGCTCTTAGCATATCAACCAGCATTCCGGTAATGCCGCCGGATGCGAAACTGCCTTGAATGCCTTCAGCCAGCATGCGGTCGCTGAGAAGCTGAGCTACCGCCAGCGAAGCTCCGCCGGCGCCGGTCTGGAAAGAGAATCCGTCACGAAGCAGACCTGAAGCTGCAATGGCATCAACCGCTAAGTCTGCCATGAGCAGGCCGATCGGATCGCGGGTAACGCGGGTAGTACCCGAAACAATTTTTTCCGGGTCGCCGATGGAATCGACAAAGACGACGGCATCAACAAGGCTTTCATCAATCGAGCTCTGCTGCAGCGGATAAATCGATTTTTGATCGCTGATCACAATAACGTAATCGGCCATATCCGCATCCGCCATGGCATAGCCGATGGAGCCAAAAGCTGATTTTCCGCTCCAGCCGTTGCAGTTGCCGGCCGGGTCGGCATTTGACGCAGCGATGAAGGCGACATCGATATGAGCAGCTCCGCGGTACAAGTCGGCCGGACGGCCGCCGTGGCTGCGGAAGATCACCGGTTTCTTCAGCAGGCCCCGGCTGATTTCTTCACCCAGACCTGCATCCATATAGTTACATTCCAGACCGGTCACGACCCCCTGACTAATATGGTCCAGCAGGGGTTTATGACAGGCAAAAAATGCGCTCGCATTGACGGTCAGATCTTTGAATCCCAGGTCCGCAATGGCTGCCATCACCATGTTCAAAACATAATCTCCATTACGCAGATGGTGGTGAAAAGACACCGTCATACCGTCTTCCAGAGGCGAAGCCTTAATCGCGCTTTTAATATCACTATATTCTTTACTCAGCATCTGCAATCTCCTCCGCCGCAGCCAGCAGGCCGCTGGCCCTGGCAATTGCCAGCGTTTTTTCCGCCTGCTCAACTACAGGTTTATCAATCATTTTGCCCCGCAGGGACACCGCAGCCAGACCTGAGCTCAGCCCGGCTTCCATGGCTTTGATTACTTCCAGCGCGTAAGCGATTTCCGCTCCGGTCGGTGTGAAAGCCTGATGTATGCCCTTCAGATGCTGGGGTGATATGGCCAGTTTCCCGCTGAAACCGAGAGATTTGGCCAGCAGGGCATCCTCCAGCAAACCGGTATTATCTTGCGCATCAGTAAAGGGGGTATCAATCGCTTCTATGCCCGCAGCACGCGCTGCTATGATCAGGCGCTGCCTGCTATAGAGCAGTTCTTTGCCCTCCCTGCTCCGGGAGCAGCCCAGGTCGGCTGCCAGATCTTCACCGCCTAAAGCCAGGGCGACAACTCTGGACGAGGCAAGGGCAGATTCATAAGCGAGCTCAATACCCGCAGCCGTTTCCAGCAAAGGCATCAGCTTGGTACGTCCGGCCTCGATTCCCGCCTCTTGTTCGATTTCATCCAGCAAGGCCCCGATTTCCTGTAACAGGGCTGATCCGGCAATTTTGGGCGGCATGATCGTGTCAGCTCCTGCCCTGACAACAGCCCTGATATCCTTTTCGCGTAAAGTATGATCGTCGTTGATGCGCACGATTTTTTCGCGGCGGCCGAAATCAAGATGACGCAGGGCGGAAGCGACCAGATATCTGGCGCTGTCTTTCTCATCGGCTGCTACCGCATCCTCCAGATCAAAAATCAGGGCATCAGCGGGCAGGACAGCTCCATTTTGTAAAAGAGAAGGCTGATTGCCGGGTAAGAATAATAGTGAACGCCGCATATTTTTCTCCTTAACTAAGAGCGCGCTCGAGCGCTGTCTCCAGCCGGGCCCGTATCGTACAGTCCAAAGCGCCGCGGTCAATCAATTCGATTTCTGCTGCAGTGACGCCCCGGTCTGCCAGAACTTCAGCCACAGTCTGTCGGATTGCGTCGCCATATTGCTCCAGCACGGGCGATTTTATCTCCAGCGATAAAACTTCCGCCGGCCGTACCCGTACCATGACATCACTGGACTCAAGAGTTCCGGCTACCGCCATCCTGATCGGGTTCATTCAGGACTCCTTTCTCTGACTGGCGCGCCGCAAAGCCAGAACATCCTGCATCTCGTTATAGACGATCATCAGGCCCTCATCAACCCCCATACCCGGTTTGGCCAGAATCTGATCCGGTTGGGTAGCCATGGCAACCTGCGTACAAATCTGAGCAGAGCGGACCGTCTCATTGCAGGTACCGCCCTGGTAAGCTTTGACACCATGCTCCTTGCAGTAAAGAGTAGCCTCGATTGTCTTGTGCAGGCCACCAAGATCCGGTGTTTTTACCTGAATCATGTGTCCTGCTCCGGCATTCACGAAGTCAACCACATCCTGATAGGTATTGCACCATTCGTCAGCAACCAGTTCAACAGCAATGCCCCGCTCATTGACCAGAGAGGTCAGAGCTGCCAGATGTCTGATCGTATCAGCTTTGCTGCCTGCGTCCATCGGCCCTTCAATCCGCAGTTTGAAGGGTGCAGCCGCAGCCGCCAGGGTCTCCAGATAATCAGCCATAGCCTGGTAATTGTCGTCACCAAAAGCCTGGCCAATGGTACCGTAGACATCGATATGCAGGACAGGATTGTAGTCCGGGTCCAGCCTGAAATCCTGAATGCGCTTACTCAGCCAGGCAACATACTCCAACAGCAATTCGCCCTTTTTCCCCAGCTTGTCTGTAACATTATTGATTAAAGCATGGGGCATGACATCCGCCTGCTTGATAATCATCTTGTCCGCGTTTTCATAACGGCTGTCTCCTGACTGGCAGAAAATCGGAATAGGCTCAGTACTTACTTTCAGTCCATACTCGTCAGCCACAACCTCACAGATCATGCGTTGACCGGCTTTAGCCAGAGCATCCAGCAAGACCTGAGACAGACCATAACGAATGGCTGTATGCAGTCTTTTACCATCAGCCGTGTGAAAGTTTTCCACTGCAGCCATCATCTCGCGGAAAGTCCCCAATTCCTTACCTTCCAGCAGTGGTGCGATTTCCTCTTCAAGCAAAGGAATGAAATCTGAAGCCAGAAAGAGCGGGTCCCGTCCGCCGGCACCTGAATATTGAACTGCAGCACAATCACCGAAGGCGATCTGTCCGTCTTCCAGAATCAGCATCAGAGAAACAGATTCTCCCGCTTGCCGGACTGAAGTAAAACCTTCTGTCGCTGCCTCGCCGATATAGATATTTCCATCCCGGCGCGCACCCGCCTTGATCGCTTTTTGATCATCAAAATAGAATCCGGTTCTCCCCGGAGCACAGATTAATTGCTTGATCTTCATTTTTTTCTCCTGTTTCACTTATTTGGGTCTGCCAACCAGTCTGCCTTTGCTGATGGCATATACGTCATCAATAACCATTTGGAATGATGCCTCTCGATTTTCATAACGTGCCCGTTCGCGCATCTTTTCCTCATGGAACTCTTTCAGTTCAGTTGTCAGCGGGATATTGCCGACGTGGAAGAGCCTGATCGCTCCTTCGTTATCACGTGCAGGCAGCATTTTACCTGCATTATAGCGACTGGGTGCAAAAGGAATATCCAGCACACCGGCACCCACAGCCTGAATCACGCCTTGGGCCAGGTTGCCCTTGCCCAGCTCGATAACGCGGTCGACAACACAGCGGGTTTCCGCTGCAATGATTACTTTTTCGTCCTTCAGGCTGTATGTATCAAGGTGTTGGTCACCCAGCATATTGATGGTTTGTTTAGTGCAGAGCAGGCCTGCAGCATTGGCTTCTTTGGTAGGTACACCGATTGCCTCGTGGGGTGTCTTAACGATTACTTTAGTCGCATGTGAGAGCGCAGCCACTACACTGCCCCAGGAAATAACCGCAAAAGCTTTAGACTCATCGTCGGGAAAACCGCCCATCCATTGGTGGAGTACTGTGGTAACTTCGACATCACCATAGCCATACTTGCGTAAGTACTCTTCGGTCAAGCTTTGCAGTGTCTGAAGAGCTGCAACGTCCTGAACCAGATTTCCGCACTGGCCATAGCCGACCGTAATATTTTTTACGCCCTGTTCAGCCGCCAGCAGACTTTCAATAATCGCTACACTGTGTGAAACAAAAGGCGGTACCAGAGTACCGGTCAGGGGTCCGTAGGGTTCACGGTTAATCGGGCAGCCTTCTTCTTCGTACAATCCGGTCAGCCGGTCAACATACTGCCAGTCGCGGATCGTCGTCTCCAGAGAAACATCCTTGGCATAGGGGATATTGTAGGAAATGCCGCCACCTTCATAGCTGGTAAAGCCTCCGGCATAACAGATCTCAGCCAGCAGGCGGGCATCAGGAGTGCCGTGGCGTACCTGAATCGGTTTATCCAGAGAGTCGATTAATTGACGGCAGCCGGTCACACCATGGTTTACAGCCGGAAAACCGTTAAGCATGGATTTATTACTTCTCACAGATTCAGTGATGCCGATTTCTGCTTCCTTGTAGCGGTTTTGCCGGGTATAGCTATCTATCGTTGTGGGCAGCAGATCTGCATCACCCACGTCCTGCAAATATTGCAGCAGCTGGATCTGATCCTGGATCAAAGGTACTCCGGCACGAGGCTGGGTCAGGGTTTGGCCCTCTTCCTTGGCTTTGTTCAGAACATAACTGAAAACTTTCTTCTGAGGCAGACTTTTATGATAAAGCAAGGCTTTATCCAGATCCACCTCCTTACCGGTAGGCCACTGGGTCAGAACATCTTTTCTGATACTCTCGAATTCATCCCGTGTTATTTTTTTATTCTGTAATTCTTGCATGTTATACCTCTCGATTAAGATGAGTGCTTATCCGTTTAGTTTTATTTATTCTTGCGAAGAAATCTCCCCGATATCTTCCAGTTCCCTTTTCATAATTTTTAAAGCAAGGTCAGCTTCTTTTTCTGCCAGAACACCCATAGCAGACAGGATATACTTGCTGTCGCGCCAGATCCGTGCCCTGAGCGGCCGCAATGACGTCGGCGCCGCACTGTTATATAAGGCAGCTTTCGCAATTTTTAAAGGGTCCCCGGCATGGATAAGAGCTCCGCCGCTGAGAACAATCTGTTCCAGCGAGCGCAAGTCCTTACCGGTCTGTACATAGGCCAGTCCTGTGCTGGTGTACACCTCCTGTAGTTTTCCGCTGTGACGCTGACTGGCCACATCAACCGCCGCCATCGCCAAAGCCAGCTCAAAAGCTTCTTCTTCACCAGTCTCGGGTATTATCTCCTTCTTACTGCTGAAACGCTCATACAATTCTTCTGCCCTATCCTCGGGCAGGCCACAGCGCCCAGCCAGATTCTCCAGACCCAGCTCGGCTATAATACCGTCGATACAGTGGCGCATACCGATATCGCCTTCAACTGTACGCTTGACATAAGGTTCGGGTAATCCTTTCAGCATGACCTGCATATCGCGCGGAGAGCCATCGGCAATTGAATAGACATCTGTCGTAGCACCGCCGACGTCTATGCCCATTAAGGGACCGATCCCCTCTTGCGTCCTGCTGCCTTCGGCGAGAAGCTTCATAGCCGAAAGCATGGCTGACGGTGTGGGCATCAGGATTCCAGACAGCAGGTTTTTTGCTTCCGTCAGCCCCTTGGCTTCAATTATCTGCGTAAGAAAAAGACTGCGTATTTCCTTTTGCACAGTTTCTGTCTGCAGCTCACCAAAGCGTGGCATTACATTGGGACAAACTGTCAGCGGGAAATCACTGAGGATTTTTTCACACTCGTCCAGGGCGCTGCGGTTGCCCGCATAGATAATGGGAAAGCGAGCCTCCAGCCCGGCCAGCTTTTCGGCATTGCCGACAATGCAATCCCTGTTGCCACCATCTGTCCCGCCTACCAGCAGGAAGATGTCGGGCTGATCGGCCTCTATCCGAGCCAGATCCTGGCCGGTCAATTCATAGGAAAAAACCCGGTCAATCTTTGCTCCCGCACCGAGCGCTGCCATACGCGCCGCTTCAGCTGTCAATTCCGGCACCAGACCTGAGACCTGCATGCGCAAGCCGCCGGCAGCAGAAGAGCAGGCCCAGATATCGTCATATTCCTGAGGTCCGATTTTGCTTTCCAGCTGTTTCATCGCTTCCTGCAGGCCGATGTTGATATCCTTTTCGACGGTAGTAAAGGCAGCTGCAGATCCCAGCAAAGCTTCACTGCTCAGTGAAACTGCAGTCAGCTTAGTCCAGGTGCTGCCAAAATCGATGAGTAGAACCGCTCCCATTTATTGCACTCCAAGGTCATATTCGAGCCATTTCAGAGTTTCCTCAGGCGGGGTACTGGGCGGAAAAACACGGTCAAAGCCCATATTCCTGAAGCGTTTCTCCACTTCAACAAAATCCTGCTTGCCCACAACAATATTGCCGCCGACATAAAGCAGAATATCTGCCAGACCGGCCTCATCCAGCTTCTGGCGCAAGCCGCGGCAATCCAGCTCCGCATGCCCGTACAGCGAGGATACGACAACAGCGTCAGCAGCTGTCTCAACTGCAGCATTGACATATTCCTCCTGCGAAACCATTACTCCCAGATTAGTTACATCAAAACCTGCCTGTCTGAAAGCGTATTCCAGAATGCGGATGCCCACCGCATGTACATCAGCGCCGATGACACCGATAACCAGTTTTTTGCCGTTTTCTTCTGCCATTATTTATCCTCCATTATTTATATGGGTACGCAGTTCACGATAACGCTCCTGAACTGTGCGGTTAACATAAATCATTGAGCCCTGATCACAACTGAACTCCACATATATATGTTTCTGTCCTTGCCTGCCCGACTGCCGCAGCAGCGCTACTTCTTCCGCATCAATGAAATCCAGAACCGAAGCCGGTAATAGCAAAACTTCCTTGTCTGCTATAAACTCACCTGTCTTCTGTAAATCACCCAGGAAACAGCTCTCATAGGAAAGTATATCGCCGTAAATCCTTTTCATCTGTGCATGCATGATACTCATAAAGCTGCGGCTCACAGTTAAAATGCCCAGTTTCTGACCAAGGAGAGAGTGGGTCAGCCGGAGAGCTGACTCTTGCTCCAGGGTCATAGACACAGGCAAACGCTTCACTTCCCGCAGATTCAACTCGTCCAGTTCATTTTCCAAAGATACGGGATAGCATAAAAAATCCGGACCGTAAGCTATACGTTCCGGACTGCTGATCAGGTCATCGAAAGACATGCGATAAATTTCTGCCTGCTGGATAGTATCCAGTGAGCGGCCCAGAATGCTGCGTTCCTCAGGTGACTTAGCGACGGCCACGACACGAACCGGCCGGGTCATGGACTCGCGTTGCCGCAGCCGCAGCTCAAACAGGATTTGTGCCTGCTGTGTGGAAAAACCATTGAGAGACAAGGTATTCAGCATCTTATCGATGGACTCCAGGGCGATCTGCTTGCGGCTTGCCTGATCGCCTTCTTCCGGACTGCTGACAAAAGTGCCCCGCCCCCGATCGACAACAATCAGCCCTTCCTGCTCCAGAAGTGTATAGACATGACGCACGGTGCCGACAGATACTGCGTATTCCTCTGCGGCAGCACGGATTGAGGGCAGTTTTCCTCCCCGCGCCAGTTCACCGTTTCTGATCTGCTCCCTGATCAATCCGGCTAATTGCAGATACAGAGGGATCTTTTCAATGTCACTGCTGCTGCTTGCCATAGGGCTCTCTCACAGGCTTGCTTTCCATTCAGCCGGACCTGTTTCATAGAGGTTATTGCCTTCCGAGTCAATCACAACTGTCAGGGGTAGATCTTTCACCTGTAAGCAGCGCAAGGCCTCCGTCCCCAGGTCCTCATAAGCGATTACTTCTGCAGAAATGACTGTTTGGGAAATCAGTGCCCCGGCTCCGCCAATGGCGCCAAAATAAACGGCCCCATGTTCCTGCATCGCTTCAATCACTTGCCGGGACCGGTAACCCTTGCCGATCATACCGCGCACTCCTTTTTTCAACAGGCGGGGCGTGTAGGGGTCCATGCGATAAGAAGATGTCGGGCCGGCAGACCCGATCACCTTACCCGGAGCAGCCGGAGAGGGGCCAACATAAAAGATAATGGCGTCCTGTAAATCGACGGGCAAGGCTTTGCCCTTGTCCAGAGCTTCAATCAATCGGGCATGTCCCGCGTCGCGCAAGGTGAAAATGCTGCCTGAAAGCAGAACGCGGTCTCCCGCCCGTAAGCTGCGGGCTTTTTCTTCAGTTAAGGGGCTTGTAAGATAAATTTCTGCAGCCATTAGATGATCACCTCCTGATGACGAATAGCGTGACACTGAATATTCACTGCCACCGGCAGGCCGGCAATATGCGTAGGCAAAGTTTCTATTGCCACAGCCAGAGCTGTGGTTCTGCCGCCAAAGCCCTGGGGCCCGACACCTAACTGATTGATGTCGTGCAGGAGCTCGCTTTCGAACTCAGCATAATAGGGATCTTCATGTTTGGAATCCAGCCGGCGCAGCAGGGAGCGCTTCGCTGCCAAAGCTACCTGATCAAAGGTACCGCCGATCCCTACCCCTACCATAAAAGGCGGACAGGCATTGGGTCCGGCCATCCTTACTGTCTCCAGCACAAAATCATGTACACCCTGACGTCCATCAGCCGGCATGAGCATCTTCAGCCGGCTCATATTTTCACTGCCGAATCCTTTGGCCAGCAGCGTAATTTTCACCTGATCACCCGGCATCAACTGGGTAGTGATGAAGGCCGGCGTGTTATCTCCTGTATTGACCCGCCGCAAAGGATCTGCTACCACCGATTTCCGGAGATAGTATTTCTCGTATCCCTGACGGACACCTTCATTTATTGCTGCATAAGGGTCTGAGTTAAAATGAACATCTAAGCCGACTTCAAAAAAAACCACAGCTGCGCCTGTGTCCTGGCACATCGGTATTGATTGCCGGTCTGCCAGGTCGGCATTATCCAGAATGTCCCCCAGCACTGAGACGGCTGTATGGCTGCTCTCTATGGAGCGTGCCTTTTCCAGACATGCTTTTACATCCGCCGGCAGTTCCATTGCCAGAGGCCTGCACATTTCGCGCACCCGTTCGGTCAGAATACTTGTATCAATTGTTCGCATTACTGCCTCCTCTTACACACATCAGGAACAATTCTCTTTGTATATTTTTCTGCAAATATTAGCTGTACTTACACAGTATCCCAATGTGTGCTATAACGCAACTGTTTCAGCAGTATTTTATCATAATATAAGCTTGTGTTATACTTGTCTTAACCACCTGCAATTGTAAAGATCAGATTAGGAAATGAGGGAAAAACATGGCAAAAAGAACTGACGTGCGCGTCGAAGACACCTGGGATCTGAGTCATATTTTCAGTTCTCCGGAAGAACAGGAACAGGCTCAGCTGGAGCTGCAGGCAGAGGCTGCGAACTTTGTCTCCAGCTACCGCAATAAGATAGCAAAAACCACAAGTGCTGATACTCTGGTGGAATCGTGGCAGGCTCTGGAACACTTAATCAGCAAAAGCTCAGAAGTCGGCTCCTATATCTTCCTGGATTATTCAGTCGATATGACAAATCAGGAAAAAATGCGGCGCAGCATGGAGACTAATAATGTCATCTCTAAAATCTTCAGTGATATCAGCTTTTATGAGAGCGAATTAGAGGAAGTAGCTGCAGAACTGCTTAAACAGGCAATCAAAATCGAAGCCGGCTCTGCAAAGTTCTTTGGTGACCACCTGCGCCTGCGTCCACATCGTTTGTCTGCAGAGAGCGAAGAACTCCTGACCAGCCTGAATGGATCGACCGGTTCTTTGCCAGAAAATATATACGATGCTGCTAAATTTGCCGACCTCTTCTTCCCGGATTTCGAAGTTAACGCAGAAAAGTATCCTCTCAGCTTCGCTTCCTACGAAGAGTTTTACGCCATGCACCCTGACACAGATATCAGACGAGAGGCCTTTCGTGTTTTTTCAGAAAATCTGGCAAAGTATCGTAACACTATTGCTACAGCTTACTATGCCCACGTGAAGCAGGATGTCCTGCTGGCGGAAAAACGCTCTTACGAGAACGTTTTCACTTATCTGCTGCAGGATCAGGAAGTCGAAGAAGCACTCTATCATCGCCAAATCGATGTAACCATGGAACAGCTGGCTCCGCATATGCGCAGATACGCCAGGAAGCTGGGCGAAAACTGGCAATTAGACCGCGTCAGCTATGCTGATCTCAAGCTCCCGCCCCTGCGCGGCAAATCGATCAGCGTCAGCCGTGAAGAGGCTGAAAAGCTGGTACTGGGAGCCTTGGAAGTGATGGGTGATGAGTATCGCAATGTCGCTAAGCGCGCCTTCAGTGAACGGTGGATGGATTTTGCTGAGAATGAAGGTAAGAGTACAGGTGGCTTTTGCTCCTCCTCAATGAACACTCACCCATATATACTGCTGAACTGGACAGGGCAGATGCCGGATGTCTTCACCATCATTCATGAATTGGGACATGCCGCCCAGTCCGAGTTTTCCAGAAAAAGCAATAACGCTACTAATGCCAGTCCCTCCCTCTACTTCATTGAGGCCCCCTCAACTTTCAACGAGACCTTGATGTCCCAATACCTGATTCGCAGTAGTGAAGATCCTGATATCGAAAGACAGGTTGCGGCGCAGATGACTTCAAATACTTACTACCACAACTTTGTCACTCACTTTCTGGAGGCTCACTGGCAAAGAGAAGTCTACCGCGCTGTGGCAGCGGGCCGGGCTCTGACTGCTGATGACCTGGACCAGCTTTTTCTCAGCACACTCAAGGAATTCTGGGGTGATGATATTGAGATGACTCCCGGAGCTGAGCGCACCTGGATGAGACAGCCTCATTACTACAGAGGGCTCTACTCCTACACTTATAGTGCCGGACTGACCATTGGTACAGCTGTCAGCCTGCGTATTGAAAAAGAAGGAGCAGCCGCAGTAGAAGACTGGCTGGCTACCCTCGCCCTGGGCGGCACCAGGTCGCCTCTTGAATTAGCCCGCGCAGCCGGTGTCGACATTTCCACAGACCGGCCCTTATGCGATACTATCGCCTATATCGGATCTCTGGTGGATCTGATTTAAAAGAAAAGCGAAGCTACTGATCCTAGACAGGAAAAGATATAGATAGTCAAAAAAACAAGGGCCCGGTCGAGCCCTTGTTTTTTATTGTGCTGATTACTTATTAGTCAAAAAGCATCATTGAGTTACATCCAGAAATCTATTGATCAGGGCAGCATCCGATGCCGTAATTTCAATATTTTCTCCGCTGACACCATCGGCTTTTGTCCCCGACTCCTCCACAAAAAGGTCACCCAGCTGATAGAGGGCCTGACCATCATCACCTTTACCGCTGGTGATGGTAAGGTTAGTAAACTTAACATTGGACAAAGTTGTATCAGTAGATTTAATGGCCAGGAAAGCCGCATCAACAGAGATGCCTGACTTGACATCAAGTTCTACGACTGCATCCTCAAAGTTGATATTCTCAATCTCAGCTCCATTCAACTCGTAAAAGAGAGCAAGATCCTTGTGCGTATCCTGATCCATCTTTTTACTCTTCGATTTCAGCCTTATATTTTTCAATGTATAGCCATTACCTACAATTTTGCCTGAGAAGGACTCCGGCATAGCCAGACTTTCACCGGCAAAGTCAATATCTTTCGTGATGATGTAGCCATCTATCTCATTGCCGGTCTTGTCAATACCAAGAAAACCTGTCTTGCCCAGTGCCTTTAAATCAGAAGCCCTGGATATCTGGATATAACGGCCATCCGTATATTTCAGGTAGATAGTTCTGTTGCCGGCATTTTCCAGATAGTAGTCGATAGTTTCCTCATAAATAGCATCCTTGGCCGCACGGATCTCAGCCAAAGCTGTCTCATCCTCAGTCGTCAGAGCGTAGCCCAGCTTGTTGATAAAGAGGTCCGAGGTGTCATATTCGGTTTCCTCATCCTCTTCAGGTTCTTCGTATTCAATCTCCTCAAAATAATCAGGAAATAGTTCGAAAAGTTGAGCATAAATTTCCTCTTTACTCAGAATTGGTTCCTGAAACTCAAAGTCGCCGAAAGTAAAGGGAATTGTAAGTTCGGGGTTGGCATAATAACCATCAAAGGTCATGCCCGGCTTCGCTATCAGGGCCTCAGCTGCCGACGTCAGGGGCTGAACGGCATCGTTGCCCGTAATATCTTTGGAAAACTTGATTTCGTCAGTTTCCGGGTCGATATATTTCACCTGTCCCTGAGGAATCCAGCGGGCGTAAAGGGTCATATCTTCTTCGACACGGTCAGTGTCAAAGTCCCAGCGGTCCTCTGCCTTAAACTGATAGGAAACACTGCCGTCTTCGGCCTTAACTTCTTCCATGTCAGTATACCAGCCGACCAGAATATAGCCGTCACGGATCGGTTCAATCAGCATATTGGTAGATCCGGAAGGCTCAAAGATATAGGAGTTCTTTATATAGTAAGTCTCCCTGACCTCGCGATTGTTGACCACGCCACCCAGAGCATTGTAAGTTACAAGACAGTCAAAGCCCCAATCTCCGGGGTCGGGGGGCTTCCCTGTACTGGCACAGGCCCCCAGAAAGAGGCTTGCTGCCAGGATCAGGATAAGCAGGATGAGCGGTTGTCGTAATCTGTACTTCTTCATGTATGATAATCCCTCCACACGGGTCATGTTCAAAGTTTATTTAAACCATACCTTGATACAAAACAAGATAAAAAGCGCGAAGCCGCCGAAAACAATGAGGCCAAAAAGAAAGTAGCCGGAAATAACCCCCAAAACTACACTGACACGTTCACGGAATGTTAATTCGATTTCAGACTCACTTTTCTTCTCCTGATGCTGCTTAGATTTTCGCCTTGAGAAAAGGGAGCGCCGCATACCGTCAACACTCATGTCGGCAATAACTCTGCCATCATCAAAATATTCTTTTTTCTTGTCTTCTTTTTCCAAGTGTTCCTTCCAATCAGTCCTGGCTATAAAGGTGGCAGGCGACGAAGTGGCTGTCTTCATATTCCTTGAACTTCGGTGCAATTTCTGCACAGATAGGCATAGCATTAGGACAGCGGGTTCTGAACTTGCAGCCGGACGGCGGATTCACAGGACTGGGAATATCACCTTTCAGGACGATCCGGTGCATTTTTACATCCGGATCCGAGACCGGGACCGCCGACAGCAAGGCCTTGGAATAAGGGTGCATGGGGTTGGCGAAGACCTTCTTCTTTTCCCCCATCTCTATCATATTTCCCAGGTACATAACTCCTACCGTATCGGAAATATACTCAACCACGGACAAGTCATGCGAGATAAAGAGGTAGGTGTAGCCGAACTCCTCCTGCAGATCCATCAGCAGGTTAATAATTTGAGCCTGGATGGAAACGTCCAGCGCACTCAGGGGCTCATCAGCGATAATAAAGCGGGGATTCAGAGCCACAGCACGTGCAATACTGATCCTTTGCCTTTGTCCGCCGGAGAACTCATGCGGATATCGGTAGAAATATTGGGGCTGGAGACCACAATCATTCATCACCTTAAGAATGTAAGACCGGTAGCGCTTCTTGGGAACAAGTTTATGTTCCTTGACCGCTTCCCCGATAATCTCACCGATAGGAAGGCGGGGTGAAAGGCTGGAGTAGGGATCCTGGAAGATCATCTGCATCTCGGGGCGCAGTTTCCGCAAGTCCCGTTTCGGGACCGTGGCCAGATCGTGTCCGTCAAAGAGAACCTGCCCGCCTGTCACATCATGGAGGCGGAGGATGGTTCTTCCGACCGTAGTCTTTCCACAGCCCGATTCACCGACCAGACCCATGGTGGTCCCGCGCTTGATGGTGAAGGAAACGTCGTCAACCGCTTTCACGAAGACCCGGCCCTTGCCCAGAGTAAAATTGGAGGTCGGATAATATTTCTTGAGGTTTTTGACGACAAGGAGGTCATCTTCATACTTATTTTCGACTAGCTTTTGATCAGTCATTATTCTCTACCTCAAGCTCTCTAGAACATCTTCTTCATGTAAAACATCATCACCGTACAGGAAACAGGAAGCTGAGTGGTCCTCGCTAAAGTGTGTTATGCCCGGATATTGTTCATGACAAATAGGCATCGCCTTTTCACAACGGTTGCAGAAATAGCAGTGATTCGGCATGTTAATGGGGTTGGGGACCTGACCCTTAATACTGTAGAGGCGGTCGCCCACAGTCGCCCCGCCCGGTTTGGACTTCATCAGACCAACCGTGTAGGGGTGCTTGGGATGGTGGAAGATTTGCCTTACCGTCCCCTGCTCAACGATCCGGCCGGCATACATGACAACGACATAGTCGGCCATTTCTGCAATAACGCCCAGATCATGCGTGATGAACATGATGCTGCCGTTAAACTTATCCTTGATATCACGCAAAAGTTCCAGAATCTGCGCCTGGATAGTCACGTCCAGAGCTGTCGTCGGTTCATCGGCGATTACCAGCCTGGGATTACAGGCCAGAGCCATAGCGATCATGACGCGCTGGCGCATACCGCCTGACAACTCGTGGGGGTAGTTGTTGTAGATTTTCTCAACGTCAGCAATCCCGACCAGGTTCAGCATCTCGATGGAGCGCTCTTTGGCTGCTTCTGCAGTCTCCCGCTCCTTATGAACCAGAAGAACCTCATCCAGCTGCTCCCCGATCTTGAAAACCGGATTCAAGCTGGTCATGGGTTCCTGAAAAATCATGGCAATGTCCTTGCCGCGGATCTTCAGCATCTGATCCCGGGGCATGCGGGCAACGTCATAGGTCTTACCGTCACTGGCTTTATAGCGGATACTTCCGGAAACAATCTGCCCCGTAGGCGCCTGAACCAGCTGCATGAGGGAAAGACTGGTAACGGATTTACCGCAGCCCGATTCTCCGACCACACCGACGATTTTCCCTTGCGGAACATTGAAAGTGACGCCGTTCACAGCCTTGACCGTCCCGACATCAGTAAAGAAGTATGTGTGCAGTTCCTCAAACTCCACCACATTGTTCGGATCCTTCATCTCGGTCAGATACTCTTCCTCAGGAACATTCGTGCGGTCTTTTTCGCGCTCAAAGCGCTTGATAATCCGATTGTTGTCCCGGCTGATCTGCCGTTCCTCTCGCACGGTCAAATAGACGGAGTCATCAATACCATCTATCTTCTTGCGCTTAAATAACTTAATCCGTGCCAAAACTGTCACCTACCTTTTCATTCTGGGATCAAATGCATCCCTGAGTGCATCTCCTAGACTGGAAAACGCAAGGATTGTGATTGTCAAACTCAAAGCCGGAAATATTATCCTATATGGTGCGGAAAGAATATACTGATTCCCCTGTGCAAGGAGTCCGCCCCAACTTGGCACAGGAGGCATCACGCCCATACCGATAAGGCTCATGCCCGACTCTGCCATCATCGCATTGGGTATACTGAAAGAAATGGATACGATCAGAGGTCCTATACAATTCGGTATGATATATCTTGAAATAATTCTCCAGTTTGTGGCGCCAAGCGCTCTTCCGGCTTCTATATAGTCGCTCTGCTTTATGGAGAGAACCTGGCTCCGCACAAGTCTTGCCATACCGGCCCAGGAAGTCAGCCCTATCGCTAAAAAAATGGTAAACAAGCTTCTTCCAAGCACTAAAACCAGTATGATATTGAACAGGAAGGTGGGAAAACCATACATGATATCAACGACCCGCATCAGTATATTGTCTATTTTCCCGCCGAAATAGCCTGCCAGAGAACCGACAATCAAGCCAATGACAAGCTCGACAACAACTGCGCCAAGCCCTACGATCAGAGCATTCCTTAAGCTGTATATGAGTAACGTCGCCATATCCCTGCCCGAATCATCGCATCCAAACCAATGATTCGCATCAGGCTTTGCATATAACGCCGTATAATCAACCGTCTCATAATCGTAAGGACTGATCACAGGACCAAATATGGCAATGAGAATAAGCAATATTATTACAATCAAACTGAAGACGCCGGTCTTATTGTACCGGCATCTATCCCATAAGATCCTAATATAATTCCGCTTCTCTACTTTTATAACCCTTTCAGGAGCAAACTTTCCGGATGGATTCGTTGCTAACTGTTGTTCTGCCATATTTGTCATCCCTCCATACCGTTTTTCCTTATCCTTGGATCCAGGACACCATATATTACGTCAACAATCAGATTCGTTATCATGATGATAAATGCAAAAATCAAAGTGGACGCCATTACCATGGGATAATCCCTGGTCATCGCCGCGCTTGCAAAATATTGTCCCAGTCCCGGAATGCCAAACAAGGATTCAATAAATACGGTCCCTACGGAAAGCTGTGCCACCTGAGGCCC